>Ga0136643_10020389_pt1 | contig 10024 bp, 8 predicted proteins | sample TergutLab28metaG_FD_96883 | JGI IMG/M metagenome (GOLD analysis project Ga0136643, IMG submission 96883) | Labiotermes labralis P1 segment gut microbial communities from Petit-Saut dam, French Guiana - Lab288 P1 (version 3) (version 3) | ecosystem: Host-associated > Arthropoda: Insects >... | reverse complement strand
GAAAGAGAAAAAGGAGGTGGGGGGAAAAAAAAAAAAGAAAAATAGAAAAAAAAAAGAGAAAATAGAGTTTGGGTTCTGGTGCGGGGGGGGGGGGGGGGGCAACATGCTAACAACTCTTCACCATAAAACTTAACATGTTATGAGATCTTGGACTTGGTCATATTCTTTGTACAGGTGACAAGAGGTGGTCTTCCAGCTTCAGGTTTGGGCTAGATGCTTACAATTCCTCACTGTAAAATGAAACAAATCACAAGACCATGGACTTGCCCATATCCTCTGGACAGCCCACAAGAAGTGGTCCTCCATCTGGGGGTTTGGGCAAGGTGCTTACAACCCCTAAACATAAAAACTTAACAACAAGATACGGTCCTCTGGCTTGGGTTTGGGTGAGTTGTTTGCTTCTTACCATAAAAACCTATTACAAAACAAGTCACAAGACCTCAGACTTCACCAGATCCATTGGGACAATGTAAGAAACAGAATATTGGCATATAATTTGCTAGAACTAGTATGTGAGGGCTTAGACTGGATTGATCTGGCTCAGTATACAGAGATTGGTGGGCAGTTGGGATCACACTCATAAACTTATTGGTTCCATAAAAAGTGGCAGATTTTTTAAATAGCTGTGGTAATTTATAATCATTTCTCAGCTAGTTCAATTTAAAAAAAACTGCTCTCCATGAACTGACTTATAAGGAAGTCTGTGTTTCTTAAAAATCTCCGAACAAAAGCAGCAAAGGGTGGTGTCATTCGTAATACAGCTACAATAGATTCAGTTGACCCCTCAAACTTGTGCAAAAATAAAGTGAGACTATACTACCTGAACAAAATCTTGAATAGCTGGTCAAACACACCTGCACTCTGCTGGATCTGCAGGTTATCAAGTCTTACAATCTTCACAACTTAACATACATAAATTCCACAAAAAATTAATGAAATTTATTAGAATGGCTGTCACTGATCAAAACCTTCATATCGTACCTCCTCACTGGGATGACAAAATTAATTAGCCAAATTATCCAGCCATATTTTCTAACTTTGATTGCTCTCCCTGGCAATGAATCAAGACTGGCTTGATATAGCAATAGTGGGAGAATAAAACCTTTGGATTTTTGGTTTGCGTAGTAATGGTTGCAAAGTGCCAGAAGTTCCTCTCACCTGCAGTCTCTCCAGAGTGGCCCGCACCTCATCTCGTGTCTGTCCAGATGGCACGTGGAGGAGGCCCAATGTCCCAGACACAGACGCACATTCTGGGGCAGATACTCGAAATGTGATGTCATCATGCACATGAGAATATGCTTTGCGGTGTAGTCGATAGCGCAGGCGCGCAGCATCCAAGTCCTGCTGTGTGAAAGTGTCACCACTTTGCAAGCGATGATGCTTCTGTGAAGAGCTAGAATGTAGTGTCCCATACCGTGGGGGTCGCAGTACCTGCCGACACCAGCAGTACCAACACAAATATCACTAACTCTATGGTAGCAGTAACTGACATTTCATTGGTGCTTGTATAGATGCCTGCAGTTAGATACGATTCAATGTGAGCAACAACCACCTCCAGCATTCATACTCTATTGCTCTATTATTATTATTATTATTATTATTATGACGACGACGACGCAAATTTTTTAAATGTGCTCCAAGTTTTTCTTTATGGGAATGACAGTGCAGTGAGGAGGAGATGGTGGAGTATTTTGCTAGGCACAAACACTCACGTGATCACTCACACACAGTGTCATGTTGCAGCTGTTAGTGCGAGGTTGCTTGTTTTATTGGTTGTGCTACCAGGATGTTTTAAGTTATTCTGACCATGCCACAATCACAAGCAAAAAGCCTCAAGAGAGAATTTCTGCAAAGAACAAGACAAATAAAGGACATCGTAGCAGAGAAGATACAAGAAATATGGCATGGGAAGAGGATGTATGGACAGTTCCCACGTAGTTTAGATGAAATAATGGTGGATAAGGAACAATAATATCGATGAATGAAATTGGGAAAATCTCAAAAGAGAATGAGGAAGTAAAAGAATGGCAGCCCAGGATCAAATAATGAGCAAAAACTATTTTGAAAATAACATTCTGAAGGAAGAAATTGATAGTAAATTCTGTTGATGTAACGAACATGAGGAAACCACTGACTACCTCAACTGTAACAAAGGGTTTAAAGAAAAATCTGAATGCCATACCAAGGAAACATTCAATAGCTTCAGTACAAAAGGCAGCTACACTTGGAACTTCAAATGTAATACAAAAATTACTGCAGTCTGAAACTGGAGATCAAAGCTGATGTAAGAGAAGTAGCAGTGGGAAAATGTCGTTAACAAGAGATATGATGATAACGACAATGATGACGATGACGATGATGATGATGTTAGACTTTTGAATTCATAAATTAAAGCAAATGGCTTTAAATCAAATAACTAATTTATTGAAGGAAACTGAAAGTACTTATACGCTGTTACACGTTACACTCTGGCACCTATGGGTCCTGTGAAACAAACATAAATCCCCATAAGAGTCTCACGTACGAACTAAGGACATCGGTTACACTTCCACATCACTAATAACAACAAAATACTTTATATTTTATCCTGAGTTATTTTATCCTGAGTTATCTCTACTCACCACACCTAGAACTGGATATCCTAAGTTACTTACTGGAGGTTCTTCTGCAAAGCTCCATGCAAACATCAGTCTCATAAATTCATACATATTGCTGCCATTTTCTGACAGATTCCTGTTCTTAAGTCTGCTAATAACATTACTTTATGTTGTTTTAAACCATGGGTTAGTTCATATGGCGTTCACCAGCCTTCTAAATAAATTGGTATTCATCACTCTTTCCATAGGAGCAAGCAGTTGGAGTGTGATGCTGGACACTTGCCTGCATCTTGTGTGAGGGTTAAGAATGGATGGAACTGTACCTGCATGCATGTGTCTCCACTGTGTGGAGCTTTGTTATGAAGAAGGACAGCTTTACCTTACCAAAATATTATTAGTATAAAACAGCATCATGTAACAACACAAAAAGTCGCATAATATAATAACATACAAACATACAAACTTGTTGCACCTGGCTCAATATACAAATAAATAATGAACTTTTTGTTCCACTAATGGTGGGTCAATTCTAGATTAGATACTGACTTCTTGCTTTACATGAAAGAACTTGTTCCACTGAATGTGTTTTTTTGTGATTTACAAAATTAACAATTATTTCCCTAAAGAGAATTAAACTGGTTCCAATTAATGGTAGAGGCACAAAATGTTTCCTGTGAGGTAGGATCTAGATTTTATATGTATTAGTTTCATGAACTTCAGGCTTCAAAGGATTGTGAGAGCTGTCCTTGGGTAAGTCAGAGAGAATTGCCACACACCTGGAACACAATCTTAGAGCTGTCAGTGTTTAAAGGCTGCGTCTGGTACAACAGTTGCTTGTCAGTAAGGACAGCCTCACGTGAACCATTCAGCTGCAAGTCGTGAATGTGTACTGGCATCAGGCGCAGCTCCGCAAATGTTATTCTAAAGTCGTAGAGAGTTGGACTGTATACTTCCATCACAGACACCTTGAACTGATATGAAAAGCAGGTGTTAGTGATCTCCATGCTGTGACTTGTGAACACAGATATCATGATGGAGTTGGGATCACTGGTATGTATGGGTTATTACAATTTCAAGTTCAAATGTTGGTCTCAAAACCAGCAACAGCAATTAAACTTCTGGGTTTCTTCTTGATGCACATAGGCAAATTCTGGGATAGGCCTGTTAAGTTTAACATATGGCATGACCACTTTCTTCCATGCTAGCAACTTTTTCTTTAGTTATAAAAAGAGTAGCATGAAGCCTTTTGATATTGCTAGCAACTTTTTCTTCAGTTATAAAAACAGTAGCATGAAGCCTTTTGATATTGCTAGCAACTTTTTCTTCAGTTATAAAAACAGTAGCATGAAGCCTTTTGATATTTCAAAAGGTAAATTTAAAAATAAATCATGACAAAATATACCTAACCTTAAAAACTTCAAAAATTTCTAGGTGAAGAACTGCTTTAGCATGAAGACACTAACAATATGTACAGTATGTACTAAGTGGTGCTGCATTTGAAGTAATTTTTGTGAGCAAAATTAGACACTCTAAAACAGACTTCATACATCTTAACTGACGCCATCTTCTTCTTCCATCCATAACTACTTGCTAACATACATATTAACTAGAAAAAGCTTTACACTCTTATACATAACAAAATGCATGTAATTCAATTACAAGCTATTTAATGATGTTTTGACCACAGAGTCTCTTACCAAATTACATGGAATAAGAAATGCAGGTTAATAGATACAGATATGAAAGGAAGTGGTCACAGAGAATTTCAAAGAACTGTTTCAGTATTTGCAGAAAATGAAGAGAAACATGTATTAGTGAAGTTGGCAGCAATTTTTATGTGCCATAAGTTTCCAGCCTTACTGATATAATAACCTACCTTGAAGCTGTCATGTGTGGGATCACCTGACATGTGAAAGTATCGAATCTGGTCCCTTGCAAGCTGATGACTAGTGAAGTGCTCTACAGTCTGCCACTGTGAGTCACTAGCACCACCTCTCAGACGCTGCACTGCCCCAAACTGAGGTGGTTTCACCACTTCATATCGCACGTCTAAATCAGCATCTTCAGCATTGGACGCAAAAGTCAGGTTGGCAGTAGTGATGTGGGCGGCTGTCCTGTGCGTCAGTATCAGTCCTGTGTTGTTTACAAGACGCAGCAGTAGGGGAAAAGCTGATATGCGTAAGACCACAGCAGGACTGGTCTCAATTCCATCTGAAACCTGGCACAAGACAACAAGCTCTTAGGAGAACTTACGGCACCAACTGCTCTTAATAATTCAGTATATATAAAATGAAGATAAAAATATATTAATTTATGACTTATTTACTGGTGCTGTCAATAGCTGAGACAATGTAATCAATTGGTATAATGACTGAGGAGATATAAAATGGATATATTTTGAAATGAATACGTGTTATTTGAGTTTCTATCTTGTCACTTGCCTGGAAGAACTGAATAAAAATACATAAAATTTCTCTAAGTCTGAACAGTAGATCTAATCTGAAGTTACTGTAGCCAGAATTGAATGATGTGTTCAGGTTCACCATGACCTTCCAAATATGAAGGAGGGGTGCCCACAGTTTCAAATATCAGGCTACAAGACATGTAAATTTATACTGGCATTTCTATGATGGAAGTCATTTATTGTGCTTTCAAGTGCAGTGTGGTGGAAATACATAACCAGAGTTCTTCTTCTATGTTTGGCTGTACCCAAGTACCTATCATAATGCCTAATAAGATTATTAATACTCATATTGAAGGTGTGATAGTTAACAAAATTGTTTTGTGTTTGTGATGTCCCATGTTCACACTGTGACTAGGGCACCAGTCATTCTGTTCAAATGTCTTGTAGTTGAAGCATTCCTTTTCACTTGAATTTGGGATTAATTCTGTGAACTAGACCATTACAGGCCCTTTCTGGCAGCAAAATGTGTGATCAGTCTTGTAACATGACTACCTTAAATAACTCCTAAACTGAAAAAGTGTCTTCAAATAACCAGTGAAATATATGTAATTAACCCTCCATGGTTTCAAACAGTGTCATGAAGTAATCTAAGGATTAATGTGCCCCCATTGTCCTGTGGTTCTCAAAATGGAAACAGCAAGTGTTAACACTTTGCCTTGCACCTGTAGGGCCAGACGTGTGTTGGACCCTGGTTCCCCACCGCGATGAACATAAGCAATGAGCCCTTGATCCACTTCCAGTTGTGTGAATGTGTGCACTTGAGTTCCAGGGCTCTGGATACGCTCCACATATCCTTTATCTTTGGCTTCTCCTTGATTGAGCACTGTGTACACCAGATCCACTTTGGGACTGTCAGGATCCTCAGTTCTCAGTATCTCCGGACTTAATGTTTTTCTAGTCCCCTGCAAATTGATTAACATGTGAGACACACCAGGCAATGCTGGGACAATGATACTTTGTCAACATCTAATATTCAAAGCCATTCACATTTGCTCCTTCTTGCTAGCCTTTCAATGGACCCATATTATGTGCAGCTAAACAATTATCACTTTCCTTTAAATGTAAGGCAACTTTCAGTATTGTGTATGATCTGCTAAATATTTTGAAAGTTGGCACCGTATACCCACCTGGGCCAGCCTGAGAACAGTCCCTGGAAGTAGGATAAGAGCTGGAGGATCATTTACAGGTGTGATATTGACATGGAGCACAAAGCGGTGATGCCCTTGCAGATAATTTGGTAGGACGAAACCTGGTCCTGGGGCTAGTTCCAGCTCCATGACTATGCTGTCCTGATGGTTCTCTGTACCATCATGCAGATAGCGCACCTGTACACAAAAAATGAAGCTGTGCTGCAGAGTGGAGTTAACGATCATTTAATACTGTGTATACGTTTGTACTGTTAAGGGAGATAATCTGCTTCAAGCTGTCATCCATAATCCATGGGAAGCACTCACATTACCCAGTGAACAAAAAGAAAGCTGGGACCAAAAATTGTTGCAAAGAAAGTAACTTCTGTGAGAATCTCATATTTGCAAAAAATGTTGCCTCTTCTAGGCACTTTCCAGTCCTCAGCCAGTAACTGGACTTACAGAACTCTAGTTGAAGAATAAGAGACCAATTTGATGTCACTAGTTATTAAGTTTTATTTTGCTTCTTCTATGCTCAACATGTTTCGGACATTAACACATCCATCATCAGGAGCTTGCGACTTTTCTATTGTATCACCACATTGCTGGTGTGTTCTTGTTTTGATGTGTGTTGGAGTTTCGGTGTGGCTGGGTTGGGGTGGTATCCGTGTAGCACGCTGAAGCACGGCACAGCCTGCTACACGGATACCAACCCAACCCAGCCACACCAAAACTCCAACACACATCGAAACAAGAACACACCACCAATGTGGTGATACAATAGAAAAGTCGCAAGCTCCTGATGATGGATGGATTAACCTTTTGACGCCTAATGTCAACTACACTTGTCGTACCGCACCGCTAACCTCTAAAGTTGCATTTTCTATATGTATTCAACAAATATATTTACTGAATATTTTAAACATGGTATATACTCTCCGTTTTTTTTCTCTCCAAAATGCAGTTTGTTTCATAATTCTAACGTATTTGGTTCCTGTATTATTCACATTTTATATACAGGGTGTGCTAAAATTTAAAAAATAATTCCGGCGCCGAAAGGTTAATGTCTGAAACATGTTGAGCATAGAAGACGTGAAATAAAACTTAATAACTAGTGACATCAAGTTGGTCTCTTATTCTTCAACTATCACAATGACGCACGGTCCAATATACATAAGATTTACAGAACTCTGTTGGTTCCTAGAGGGTTCGGATTATTTCACTTAAAGTTTTGCATGCATTACTGAAAATTAGGACAAACACTTAAAGATATAACTACAACATTTATTAAAATTGAAAGTGAAATATATTACTATTATTATTATTATTATTTAAATTGTGTATGAAGTTATGTGGCATTAGGATATAAATATTTACTTGTAATGTTTAAATGTCTGTTTTCTTCATTTTTCCATGTGTTTATTGGTGAACTCCAGTGGAGTGTAAAATGTTAGATGTTTAAAAATTTACAGCTGATATTGTGTTAGTTGCCAGCTGTTAGTTGCCAGCTGTTAGCTGCCAGTTGTTACCTTGTCTTTTGCCAAGTCCAGCATTGTGAACATGAGTCTGGTGGCTGACCTCTCCCACACATCCACAGTCAGCTTTCCATGGTGCGGGTGTTCGATCACATGCAGCAGTACACCAGAGTCGCGCACACCAAACTTAGCGTAGTCCAGCACGACGTCAATATTGGTTGTAGTGATTAATGTGTTGTCTCCCTCGGCCACCTGAAGCGGTGTTAGCACCAGAATCTCTAGATCTGTCACCAATGTGGGTTTTGAAAACACCTGTGGGGAAAATTTGAGGAATTTTGGAGATTGCGTGATAAGAAGGGCTATGTTTGGACTATTTCAGATTTTTTAATGTCTGCCAGTATAAAACAGCTGGAAAAGGAAGTACAATGCATAGGACGTTACTCAAGCACTGTTTTTGTTCGGCAGGGGATGACGCCTGTAGTAGGGGTGGTACGAGACTCAGGGAACAAGAATCAGTCTGTCAGTCGTTGCACAAGGGATATTTTATACACAATGGAAATGAGACTTGAAACTTGGTTCCACACAGAAGGTCTGAGTGTGTATGGTTTCTATGGTTGAAGAATTTGTCATCATTGAAAGGTACTGCCATGCTGATAGGGGTGTATGGTGACAGCATAATGAGTGCACAACTTTCCAGAAAATGGGACAAGGAATTCGAAACGAGTGGACAGACTGGTTTTACAGTAATGACTCACAATTCAATATTTATCCACTGCATAGGAATTATTTGGCCTGGATATCTCAGTCGGTGAAGCTATTCGCTACGGACTGGACGGTCCGGGGATCGAATCAAGATGGGGGCGATATTTTCTGCGCCCATCCGGACCAGCCCTGGGGTCCACACAGCTTTCTGTACAATGAACAGCGGTCTTTCCCGGGGGTAAAGAGGCAGGGCCGTTGCCTGGACCACCAATCTCTATGTAGCGCCGAAGTTAAAGAAAGAGTACAGCTATACCTTTACTCCCCCCACCTGGTCTTCATGCCCTTTTCTAGGGCGAAATTTATAAGAATTATGCATTTGAAGGCATTCATGAATGGTTGCCATTTTCAGACTACCATTTCTACCAAGATGGAACTTTTATTAAACACATCCATAATGGGACACATTATTGAGTGTGTTTGAGAAGAATGTTGAAGAATAAGGATACTTTGGCAGAATAAAGAAGTTACATTTAGCGATATGATTGACTTCTCGTTTAACTTTGATGACTTACAGCCATTACTTATTGGATGTCCTTCGTACGTAATACAATTTACGACCATTTTTAATATTGTAACGGATGTAATAATTCAGTATGCATACACACCTTGTAGCTCTCTGCATAGTCCGGTTTAATGCACAGTAGCTGGTCACAGTCACACCGAAATGAATCAACGCCTTGTTGCAGACATTGCGAGCCGGCCACACAGGGCTCTTGTATACAGGGATACTCCCATACACAGTCTGGAAGGATTCCGTTCGTTACCCTTGCATCCGGAATCCCTATGCGACGTTTCTCCACTGTCATACTGCGCAGGCAACCCTGGAAACACAGTAAACATTTTAAATTCGAATATTCACTGCCTGTCAAGCACAAAGCGTACCTTCGAACGTACATACGTCATTTATCTGCTTTAACCTTTTTCCGCCGGAATAATTTTTTTTTATTTTAGCACACCCTGTATATAAAATGTGAATAATACAGGAACCAGATATGTTAGAATTATGAAACAAACTGCATTTTGAAGAGAAAAAAACGGAGAGCATATAACATATTTAAAATATTCAGTACATATATTTGTTGAATAAATATATAAAATGCAACTTTAGAGGTTAGCGGTGCGGTACGACCACTATAGTTGACGTTAGGCGTCAAAAGGTTAATACGTTACGTGGCTCCTCAGTCACAGATAAAAGTTATTTGTGCGTTTGAGAAATGTGTTCGGTTGAACAAAGGGCGCACATGCGCAGTATTTTAGGACGTACATGGATGCACTGAGGGAAAATGTCGTAAAAATATTCCACAAAAGCAGTGCTACAGACAGATAAAAGTAAAATATAACTTTTTTTAAATTTTTCCTGGATAATACGCCGTTTAGAGTGAATAGGGACTTAAACAACCAAAAAAACTGTTGTTGTTGTTGTTTTTGTTGCGAAAATTCCTACGAAATTCATGAAGTTTCCCTTACATCTCCCTAACCTTTTGGCGCCGGAATTTTTTTTTTAATTTTAGCACACCCTGTATATAAAATGTGAATAATACAGGAACCAAATACGTTAGAATTATGAAACAAACTGCATTTTGAAGAGAAAAAAAACGG
>Ga0136643_10020388_pt1 | contig 10025 bp, 5 predicted proteins | sample TergutLab28metaG_FD_96883 | JGI IMG/M metagenome (GOLD analysis project Ga0136643, IMG submission 96883) | Labiotermes labralis P1 segment gut microbial communities from Petit-Saut dam, French Guiana - Lab288 P1 (version 3) (version 3) | ecosystem: Host-associated > Arthropoda: Insects >... | reverse complement strand
GTGTGTGTGGGTGTGTGTGTGTGGGTGTGTGTGTGTGTGTGTGTGTGTGTGTGGCCTTTGTCATTCGCCACAAAAAAGACATATGCACCAACTCCACACCGGTTCTTAGGTAGAATTTCTCGCTTGCCCCTTTGTTTAAAATCCTTTCTTAAGGGTTGCTTGATTGAAAGGTCCCGTTGAGACAGCTGCAGTTATGCTTGTATTTTCGGGAACTTATGACCATATTTGGTAGCGCGTCGGGTATTGCCAACGCCCTATGACGTCACTCGCCCCCAAATTTTGATGCTATTTAATCTAGGGAATTGGAAGCCTCAGGAGACATTCTTGGTCGTCACTTGCTACAGGAATCGCTGTCTGATCACATAGACAAATTTTCTTTGTTCTCCCTAAGCGCGGTACTTACAAATTATTTAACAGTGCGCTGCATCATTTATCACCACAGCGCACTACATCAGTTATATTATTATATTCTACTATCAACGAGCTACAATAAACCAGCATTATCTACTTCCAAGAGTTGTGGTTGGAGTCTTGAATATCAATTCTTGAGGGTCCAGCACGAGCCCTGAACCAGTTTCCCTCAGGAACCAGCCACTCGGTCAACACAGACGTACCTGACTTCGACCATCACACTCGGGATACAACACACCTATAATCACTACAATTCGAGATTTAGTTTACAACAGTGGTTCACATATTTCTTTCTGGTCATTTAAAATTTACGAGGTTCATAACGCAAGGCGTCATGATATTGTGGTTTTATTAATATCGCAAAAGAGCGTTACGGAGCGAGAGTACTTCAGCATCATACGTAAAGTAGAGGTAAAGTGTTCCCGTTACAAGCCCAGTGTAGCCCAGAGGGTAGGTAGAGGTATAGCTCTACTCTTCCATGACCGCGGCACTAGAAGGGTTGAGAGGTCAGCAGCACGCCCCGGCCGCACTTTACCGCCGAGAAAAATCCGGTACCCATTTTACAGGAGGCTGGGTGGGCCCCAGGGACGGTCTGGACGGGCAGAAAATCTCGTCCCCACCGGCATTCGAACCCGGACTGTCTATCCCGTAGTCAGTCGATATACCGACTGAGCTACCCGGCCAACTCAGCATCATATGAAATTTCACAAAATACGGCAAGGTCTGAAAGAATAATAAGAATATACTTAAGAATAAACATATTATAATGCGATAAATGTGTTCCTTTTTAGGCAGTTCATTTACGCTTAGGGACCGCTGTTGTTCAGCAGGCGAGCCTTTCATTTCCCACACTCTCCTATAGGCTGTGCAGAAATGCGGAGGCTGAAGAGTGCTTTGAAATGTTGCTAGGTGCCAACGTTCACAGTCAAGCTGTGAGAACCTCTAAAATTGATAAGGCCTATTTGCGAGTCCGTATAATATTTAACAAGACACTCAAATGTACGTACAACATAGCACTGTGACACGTTCACCTAACTACTGCTGCCTTGGAATAGCAATATGTATTACATACGCTGAGTGTGTGTTTGTAGCCTTAAGTATCTAGCAGGCAAAATTCATACGCCATATTATTCTGCCGTCTGTGACCTACCAGGCTTTACGACACATTTCCACATTACCTTATAAACGACGTGATTTTCGAAAGAAAACATTTACTGAACACAACATGTGTGTTTGGATTGTTTCTATAACTTTTGTTTGAAATATTTCTCATTTTAATAACAATTCAGAGAAATATTATCAAAAATGTATATTGGTTTTCATGTAAAGGGCCTGTAATTCTTTTCGGATTTTCATGACACTTGAACATTCTAAACAGATTTACGAACAATATTCAGGTATCAAATTTCGTGAAAATCCCTCCAGTGGGAGCCGAGTATTTCTATGCGGAAAATCAGTCGGACAGACAGATATGATGGAGCTAATAATAGCTTTTAACAAATTTTCAAACGCACCTAAGGATCAGAAATCATTTTTAGATTCCAACGATTCCTGCAGCAGTCAAGAAACGCCTCATATTCTGTGCGAGTCGAACGTTCAGTAACTTCCGACTTACAGGATATTAGCGGCGGAGTACCTGAGGATTTCGTTAATTTGAATAAGGTACTGCGTCAACGCGAATCTCTTCTAGGACCTATCGAGCCTCGAAATAAGGTGACCCCCCATGTTGTCCGAATACCCACAGACTCAGTTTTATATCCGTTCAGTAACATTTTCACAAGAACTCTGAGCCCCATCCGGAACCAGATGTTTCCAGCCCACAGCTTCCCATCTTATTTCTTAAACTGTTTAAACAAGACGGTAAATATACGCAACAGCTTTAATATTAAAGAAACTTTGCATTTTACATGCGGTGTGTTCGTGCATTTCTTGTGATCCTCTGAATTAACAAACGTTGCCTTCCTCAAACAAAATTAGGCCCTTGGCCTTTATAATTTACGTAGACACAATGTTTTCTGTGAGGTACGAACTAAATTTTTATATTATTTGCATTGATTATGATCTTTAAAGGCTTAAAGTCCGCTTAATATTAAGGGCAGACATCCAGTGAGCATTCCCACAAAAACCTAGTTATTTAAAGAATGTGGCCACAGTCTGGAAACCCTCACCATCAGAGGTGTTTCACCAACCTCGGACGATGTCTGGGTATAAATGACTGTGGCAAAGGGGGTTGGAATGCAGACTGTGGTACAACCCCAGCTATAAATACAAGACGGGTGGCATGAGAGGAAGCCTTCTTCTCCGGTTTATAATACACAACACATAGACATAACATAATAGAATACGCACATCGGTTTGGTAATGGGATCCTGACGGGGACTGACTCTCATACTGAAGTCTATACTCTCAGTGCCTGTCTCATATCTCGGCGGTTCTTGGCAAACTAAGCAGCCAATTTTCTCCGCTGTCTGAGAGAGAGCTTTTCTCTTACCATGACATACGGGCGAGTCTTATGCATATCGTCACTATAAGGTGTTTATGGGAGTTACTTCATGATGCCCTCTCTGTGACTCCAAATAACCAGTTCCGAAAGAGTGATGAATTTAAAAGCATTTGGAAGGAAGAAATCCTGGTTTATTCAAGGTAAAATCTCGGAAATTAAGTGGCGAGACTGAGAAGAACAAAGAGTGACGTTTCATCTGATTATTGCGCCGAGACTCCAAAAAGGTGAGGGGAGTTTTTATAGTATTACATAAAATAAAAAGGTCAAAATACAATGTATTTTGAGAGGAGAGTAAGTAATGTTCCGGACTTCTTAGACCATCCCCAAAGAACTGCAAATATTTACAAACAGAAGTGTATAAAGATACGAAATTTCATGCATCAGCAAGATACTTCATCTTCCTCTTACCCTTCAATCTTTTGATTGGTTGGCAGCTTTCCACCTGGAATTGCTGCAAGCCATTCTTCTCATTGCTGCATAACTGTCAGCTCCTGTATTTCTGGCGACTTGCCTCAAGTACTGCAGTCGAGGTCTTCCCACGGCCTTATATCCGGATATTGCTCCTTCAAGGATGTTTACTGCAAACTCGTTATGCCTAATTGTATGCCCTGTATGCCCTGTATGCCCTGTATGCCCTGTATGCCCTGTATGCCCTGTATGCCCTGTATGCCCTATCCATGAGTGGCTTCCATTTTTTTAAATTTTTAAAAATAATTTTTCTTCTTTCTTCCTTTGAAAAACTTCATCATTCGTTATTCTGTCTCTCCATTTTGTTTTTAACATTCTTCTCCAGCAACATATTTCAAATGCAATTACGACCCTCAAGATAAGTATAAATATAAAATATAAAAAAAACCCTAAGAATTCAGAAACAAAAAATTGTCTCAGTAGCTTGTTTATAAGCGGAGTACTGAAACCCCATACGTCGATCTTTGTAGATTCTTAAAGATCCTTAATAATGGTCCATGAGGATCAAAACATATTACAGAATAATTATGGAAAACTGGGGGCTTCTTCCTGAATAGTATGCATGTTGTTATTTTAACATCTGTGGTTTAATTTAGAAAAAAAACTACAAATTTTTCGCCATGTAACCTTCAAAGACGACCAAGTTGAATGCGTTACTGGAGTCAACTTGATCCAGTTTTCTTGGCTTTAAAATGACAAAAACAGCCAGACATATTCGAGAGGATGAGACAAATTGGTTAGATGTGGACATGGGTGTAATATTAGAACGGTTGTTACTGTTTGGATACACGTCATTCAAGAAGGAAACCAGATGTCAGCTCTTGCTAACACGTTCGTAAACATTTCGAAGATTTTCTAGTCGTGAGAGAATCTGACGACAGAGAGGATGGAAGGAGATTCTACCTTAGTCTCCGAGGCATTTCGACCTTGAAGATAGAGACGCTGTATTTCGTAGAAAACTGCTGCGAACCCATCCAATTACACGGTGCCTTAGTACCAAGCAGTAATGAATATTCAGGAATGGACAAACAGCCGATTGTTTTGCTGAGTGGATGTTGGGATGTTGAGGACGGCCTCGTGCAGCTATTGTGTACGTATACATTACCTGCATGTATAGGTATCTCTGTAAAACTGCACAAATTCTCCAAAAAAATCAAAGTCACTTCAAAGTTCTAGGCCCCAGAAGGATGACAAAAACATCCATACTGCGGACCAACAAATATGAGACCAAATTTCAAAATTTATTTGCTCGGACCAACTGGAGCGAGGGATTTGTGCATCGCTGCATATATGTATGTATGTATGTACGTATGTGTGTATGTATGCATGTATGTTTGTGCCTATGCACATATGTATGTATGTGTGTATGTATGTACGAGTGTGTATGTATGCATGTATATATGCACTATGTACGTATATATGTATGTATGTGTTATGTGTGTATATATGTATGTATGCAAGTACTTTTTTAAATTTGTTATATGTATGCAAGTATGTATTTTATTTTTTATTGATATTAACAACATGTCCCATTACGTAGCAATAATACACGTTCGCATAAATTAAACATTAATTTTACAATAAAATTTTACATTTAATAATTATAAACTATAATGAAAATTCATTATAACGTCAATAATAATATTTTGACTTCTAAACTTATGATTGACAGTAATAACATACATTCTCTGAGATCTATCTATCTTTTATAGTAAAGTGTCATTGCAGGTATGAAAGTCTATGGATTTGACCGATTTTACAAAAATTGGTAAATAATAATTAACTAGCTTTTGATTCGTCATAGGCCAATTGCCACAAGTGTTTTTTTTTATTTCTTTACCATTTCGTTTCTTTGGTTAAGTAATATCTTACAGTGAAATATTAAGTGATTTGTAGTTTGTTCTTCTTCTTCTTCACACGGGCACTTCGGGTTATCTATTAGTCCAAATCTTTGAATGTATGACCTTCGTTTCTCATGTCCTGTTACCATTTTTGTAACCTCTGGGAATATAGGAATTTTCTGTCGTGGCCTATTCCTCACTGACGGGAAGAAAGCTTTGGTCAATGCCCCATTCCCCGTATTCGTCCACTGCCGTTGCCGCATATAAAGTTCATTTTCTTTCTCTCGCGTTTTGATCACCTCTCTTGGCATCTTGTCTTATACAACTGGTCCATCTTCTACAGCAGCTTCTTTTCCAAGTCTATCAACCAACTCATTCCCCTCTATCCCCGCGTGTATTGTACCCAGCCGAAATTCATAGTCCACTTTAAATGCGCCAGTGCAATAATATTGTTTCCATTAAATTCTATCAATCGGTTCCCTTTAAATGTGTTTTGAAATAAATGCAAAATTATTTTGCTGTCAGTATATATTGAAACGCGTTTATCATTATCCTGTCCAACTTGTTGTTCTTCTAATTTTTCTAAAACTTTAAAAATTGCAATTTGTTCGGCTTGGTTATTGGAGCAGTGTCCATGTAGTTTAAACTTCAGTTGATTTACCAACTTGCCATTCACAAAATATAATCACTGCAGCCCCAATGTTGTCTCCAATTTTACTGCCGTCTGTATATACTTCAGCTGTATACGTACTACCGTTCTCCACTTCATGAATTATCGCTAGTTCCGCAGGATGTCCCCAGTATCTTACTTCTAACGGTGCATCATATTCTAGATTGTTAATTATGTTGCCATATAAATTTGTACCTTTTGCTCTATAGTTATTTGTATGGGTAGTACTCCAGCTATCACGCAAGAGGCATCATATGAGATAGTCCAGTAGGCTTTAGCTCTTTTAATGTTCATGAGTTTTCGTTTTTTTCTTTTTTAGGTTTCGTAAGGCTCCTGTTTTTCCGTATAACTTCTACCCATATGGGTGCTCCGTACGTTAGAATTGGGACTACCGCTTCCTCGTAAATTGTCTTGTGAGCTTTATGCCCTAGAAGCCATTGTAGCTTTGCTGTTCTAGCCAGCATATTGATAAGAGTAATTAATTTTGCCACAGTGTGGCCAATATGTGCATTAAAGTTAAATTTGCTGTCTAGATATATTCCTAAATATTTCAATTTTTCATTTTGGTCCGGTCTTTTGCAATTCAAGTAAATATTGACTTCCCTGTCGTCGTTTCTTTTCCTTGATATAAATAAAACTTCAGATTTTTTGTCATCAAATTCTATTTTATTGCTAGTGGCCCGTCTCTCATTTCTCTTTAGACCCTGATTCGCGTAATTTTCTGCTTCTATTTTACATGCTCCTCTTGTTTAAACGATGAAATCGTCCACAAAGGTTATCACTTTAGTTCGGGTGTTGAATTTCAAATTCAAAAGTGAATTTTACATAACATTTCAAATCCTGAGGACATCCCTTCTGGACTTCTTTTTCCATCTTTAATTATTTATTGATAATGTTGCTTTCTGTTTGCTAAAGTAACTTGCTGATAAATTGTATAAATTCTTGGGACATTTGAGTTCTCGTAAGTATGTTTGTATTTATGTATGTATGTATGTATGCATGTATGCATGTATATAGGCACATATGCATATATGTGTGTATATGTCTGTGAATGTATGAGTGTGTGTGTTTATGTACGTATGTATGTGTATGTGTAATGTACGCAACATTTGGAAATCATTTGGCCTCTTTTGTAAAAACTAGAATGTGCTGTAACGAAACTTTGGTTGATGTAACTAGGAAATGTCGGGCAAATTACCTCATAACTGTTTATTGAGAGGGGTATGCGTGCTCTAGTTAAATGATGTAAATATTAAGCAAAATTCCTGAGTAGGCACAATTCCAATATAAAATCCCAAGGAAATTAGGGTAACGCAAGACTCGCAAGCCTCGCGCTCAGGAGAAATTTACTGGTCTACGTAGTTTTGGTCTACGACTCGACGTCACTCTGTTGCCTGAAGAACAGTTACACTTTATAAAACATCGTCGGTTGAGATGTTCGGCTACTTCGTATTCTGACTGATAGCAGGAGGTAAGCTGGACTGACCGATTGTTAAATTGCTTATTTTAGCGAGTCACTTTCGGCAACAAAATACTTTTCTAAATTTTGCGATTACTGATTGGGATTAAATAGTGGCATGACGATTAATTGGTTTATCAACTTGAAACAGAAATTAAGCGTAACTAGAGAATTGGTGAACACTATTTGAATTAGTGTAATTTAATTGTATATATCTTCTGTACATATGATTAGATAATAGAACTTGTGAAACTAGTTAAAGAAATTGTCACTGACCGAACTATATAGCCCGAACCGCCCCGAATACCTATATAGTCACGAAGCCTCCGACTTATGGCTACAGCTACCATTCATTCCCTGCCCCTTTGGGATTTCTAGGATAGGCCTAACAACGGCCGAATTAGGCTCGCCCAAGTTACCGCTCTGCTTGGGCACTACATATGTACATATGTGTGTACGTATGCATTATAATGTTGTCACACATATTTCCCCATTACATCTGTCTCAACCCCACGTTACTACTCCGGTGTCTTTAACGAAGAATAGCTTTCCGAGTCCTGGCAGTAACGACGAGATTTTCCTCTCCTCCAAAAGCGCACAGAACGGTTCTACAGCACTTCAGACTTCCCATTAAATGGGTACCGAGGATCTTTAACGCTAGTTTAAGGCAGTAATTACCCGTTATTGTTGTCACATTTTGACGAAACGTGTACTTACTCAACAAATAAATATTGAATGTCAAGAAAATCCTTCCAGTTGAAGCCGAGTTATTCCGTGCAGACAGACAGACAGACAGACAAAGACATGACGAAGCTAACGGCCGCTTTTCGCAATTTGTCGAATGCGCCTAAAAAGGCAGAAATTTCAAAGACGACAATTCCTTACCCTCTCGTCTGATAACGGAGTAAAGTGAATTAGTTGGACACCGAAGCACAAAATCCAACCGCATTCACAGAACGCTGTGGGTACGTCAGATATTCAAGCTGTAGGCTGTGTCGTCCCGCAATTGCTTGCACTCTGTAGTCGGATCAATACGCAGCTGCAGCAATATGTGTATGGGAACCTCGTTGACAATTTTGTGGCGACAAGGCAAAAGGAAATGATTCTGCGTCGACATGACCGCATATCAGAAGCACCGCATGCCAAACCGACGTTTTTCCGTTTACCTGCTCATACAAATTGCAGTGGTTACAGAGAAGACCACACTGTCATGTAGACCACCCACTGCTACCTTCACTGCTTGGGGGCCACAACTAAAAATGTAAAACTGAAATGGATCAAGCCGTATAGAATCCTTGTTCTGGCCAGTGATAGTTTGCAGACAGGAATTCTGTTCTCTAGTGGTATAAGTACACGTTATACCACCCCTTCTTCTCTCTGATACCTGGCCAAAATTCTTTTACCTTACAGCCTAAAGAATAAAGCATGTAAGAAATATTGCAATTCGAGATTCCGGGCTTCTACCGCGGTGTCAGAACTTCGATCCTCTCGGCTGTTATGCTGTGTTTACTAGTTCTTTAGGATTCACTTTAATATCCTCCTTCCATCTACTCCTACGTCTTACAAGTTGACTCTATACCAGTTAAACTCCAGGAAAAAAGCCACTCGGCAGTCACCGTAAAGAAGGCTGACTGGTCCCAACGGTGACGCAGAGAAACTGCTTGCGCAGCTGCAAACGAAAAGTATCCCATCCCAATTGTCTACTAAGTACCTAAGCACTATGGCACTTGAGTTACCAGATTTTTTTTTGGGGGGGGGGGAATAGTGCAATGCGGAATATATGCAGCGCAAATTGGAATACACCTTCCTCGCACGCTGCCATTTAGTCTCCTGTACGTTTATTAAACTTGATACAACCACAATGTCGATTCAAACATGCATGCATATTGACTAATGTATTTGATACATGCCCCTAGCTGATGAGCTGGTACTTCTGGTTGGTTTTAGGCTTACAGCGTATGGGCCCATTTGCTATGAACATTGACACAAAAACCTAAGAGTCTTTGACAGCGCCACATCCCTCTAATTTTTAGAGAACTTATACGTGATACTTCAAAACAAAGCTACTGATGAAAACGGTTCTCAATACCGACAGCATATTGATAGTGGATATAAAAGAACCGGTGCAGTATACTTAACACTTAACCATAGTGCAAAGACTGTAAGTGCTGATAAGTGTCAGTACTTCCATTAGAAATAAAAAATATATGTAGGCATAAAGGAGCATGAAGTGAGATCAGGTTATTTCGAAATTGTAACGAACAAATCTCTACAGTCATCATAGCAGCACTAAGAAATGTCCTATTATTTACACGACCGACGCACAACATACACACACACACACACACACACACACATATATATATATATATATACTGTATATTTACAATTAATTTTTATGTCGTAAGTTCTCATACATTTTTTTTTGCTGACCGTGCATCTCAGCATAATCTTAGCGACTGGCCAACTTAATGCACAAATTCTTTTACATTCATTGTTCCGTGCATCATTGTAATTGTTTAAAAAATAACGAACACGATGTCACTTGTAGACTATCCTTTATTTTCATGGGTAGTCGTCATTCATTCTCTACATGTTTCGAGCTTTAGGGAGCTCATCATCAGGAGATCATTTTTCCTGTACAGTCAGCCTCTGGTATAGTGTATAATCTTT
>Ga0136643_10020387_pt1 | contig 10025 bp, 8 predicted proteins | sample TergutLab28metaG_FD_96883 | JGI IMG/M metagenome (GOLD analysis project Ga0136643, IMG submission 96883) | Labiotermes labralis P1 segment gut microbial communities from Petit-Saut dam, French Guiana - Lab288 P1 (version 3) (version 3) | ecosystem: Host-associated > Arthropoda: Insects >... | reverse complement strand
TTTTGTATGTACCATTTGGGGTAAACCATAGGGCCCCACCCCCTGGCCCCCCCCCCCCCCCTAAAAAAAAAAAAACTTAAATGATGCATGAATGGTGAATAGGTAAGGAAGGGAAGAATGTGGTAATGGGCTATATGATGGCAAAATTCTGAGATCCACCTCAAGAAACAAAGACGCAAAAGATCTGTCACTATATTACATATAATTTCACCTTCTGCTACTTACCAATCACAGTGCTCTCCACTCAGTGAGGTTTAGCTCAAAAACGATTCTTTTCATTTTTTAAGAATACTGACCATGTCTCTACATCATACCCTTCTGGGAATTTATAACAAAATGTAAAAGAAAGCCATAACTGAAATAATGAAGCATTAGACCTCACCATTAACATAAATATCTATAATAAGACCACATACAAAGATAAGAACATGAGATTCCAAATGTAGGACCTACAAAAAAGGTCGTCTATTACAACTGTCTGTCTATGATATTCTAGGCATACCGAAACTCCAAAGGAAAAATATCCTATAAAATAGGCAGTGCTGTGTTATACTTGTAACACTGTATACGAAAAATCATGCTGCAACTCAAACCAAAGAAAAGTGTGAAGAGATTTTTTTATTCTATGTAAGTTGGATCAGAAATGCAGACAGAATATTTAAGGCAACTAGGGCCATTTGTTAAGTTATGAAGAACCACATGGATGGATAATCGCAGTACACCTCTGGTTTACCCAGACATACTGGGAGTTGGTACTAATCTACACCTCTTATTATTACCTTCTGTGCCTTTATACCATATGCCTTATCCAGATGAAGTATGACTTTACGGAGAGCTGTCTTGATCTCTGGGTGAACTGCACTTACAACAGCTGATCCTCCATCGTCCTCCATGTAAAAAAATTTTATCTTGCAGATATCAACCTGGAAAAATTTACATTCAATTATGTGAATCCAATCATGATATTTAATAGAATGCATATGGGCATGCCAAAGAGTCTGTACTGAAACTTGTCCTGTGTTAAGTATAAATTGGATGTCTATGCATAGTTTCATCACAGCTGATAGTAGCCGATTCGTGTAGAAGCATAGGCCGTTTCCTAGACAGGTGATATGTCACTACAGCTGTAACACAGCACATTATACGAGATGGATCCCATGATGTAGCCAGCACACTCAAGTTTAAGACCCTGTGCTGTTAGCTATGAAACCCCATTCTAAATGAATATATCATTTACACTGGCCAAAGACCATCCAGCTGGTCAAGCACTGTCTTCTTCAGTATGAATTCTAAAAATACAGTAGACAAACATCTACCACAAATCTAGTAAAATCCCATATTCTCAGCCAACAGAGGTTTACATGCAGCTTTTATAGGCTCTTTGTAGTTGTACTATTTCCTATCTGGATAGCATAACAGGTGCCAATGTCAAGATTAAAGGGAGGGTGTGCCAAATAGGGTGGAATGCAGTAAGATTGCTATGCATTGTTATGAGTGTATACATAAGGTTAAAGAGGATTATGTAAGAGCAATTCCAAGCTGGATGCAAGTAAATGTGATGATACAAGATTTGAGGTTCTCACAGTGATGATGCTCAAGATTAAGTCTTCTGGGATGTTACACCATGTCAACTGGTAAAGAGTTATGGTACTGATGTTTTGAAGGATCAGAGTACCTTCATCTGCAGGGTCAAACAATCCAAGAAGATTAGTAATAGCCTTCTTGGATGCCAGAAGATTTAAATGTTCAACTGTGATTACTCTGAATATGCTGCAGGTGCTCCTGATGATGACATCATTAGTCAGCACTGGTATTAGTATCTAACAGAATGTTTTGTAACTGAAACATCATCTGCTCAGATCACATGATGCAAAGATAAGACAGCTTATTTGTTAGAAATGGCGATAAGTTTGTGGCATTATAAACATCAATAATATTAACTGAACTACAGGTATTTACCTATATTTAACAGCCTTAAAGTTATTCACGTAAATTCGCATTTCTCTGTGATAGAATGTGTATGTTTAAACATTCCACAATCTATATGTATGGTTTACAACCACTCAGTCACTCCAGAAACTGGTAAAATATGACTCATTAAGACCGATTACCACTGAAAAAACACATGTAAATTAAAGTTTAAGAGAAACAGAAAGGTAAAGAAACTGCTACCAACCTTTGTATCTAACTTCAATTTGTCAATATTTTTGCCAGCAATGATTCTCAGTGTTGGCAAAAGATCTGCAGCAAATCTGCACATAGGCCCAACACCCAAGAAGCTATCTTGTTCCTCCGACGGAACTGGATGTTGACCTCGATTTGAAACAATCCCTAAATATCAATGAGGCATATTACTGTGTTGCTTAACTATGAAAATGAACTTCAGTTCTTTAAAAACTACTCTCAGGTAGACAAAAATTCTTCTTAGTTACTTTTTGCATCCTTAAAAATGTAATCTCACTCCCCTAAATCCCCTACAGGAGGTCCCTGACATATAAACTGAACTTTTAACCTCAACAACCTTCTTCACAGTGGAGGTGCAGTAAGTTATTGTCATTAATATCACATAACAAACAAATTTTGACTGAATAGTATGTATATAATGAGACATAACAACTTACATTGACTTTTCAAAGACAAATAAATAATTAAAACCAATCACTATTTAAATAAGTAGCTATGAAGGATTTGAGGTTCTAATGTCCATGATTATGAAGATTGTTGTCTTCTGGGGTGTAAACGATACCAAGTTCAGTATAATTGTACAAGTGTTTCAGAGAACCCTGCTGCCTCTATTCTCAGAGCAGATGAAGGTACATTCATCAACACCAATGATGGAGGCAGCAGGACCCTCTGAATGGCAGCAAACATCAACAAGACCACATGGTGTCAAATCCCAGAAGGCTGCAGTCTTCAAGTACCTATATTTTAACACCAAAAATAAAAACAAATGTATACAGTGAACTGTGTGATCTTATGCTTAACAATGTATAGCCCTGTTGCCTCCATCACTGGTGTCAATAAATGTACCTTCATCTACTCTGAGGAAAGAGGCAGCAGGATTCTCTGAAACACTAGTACATTTATACTGGACTTGACAGTGTTAACATCCCAGAAGACAGGAAGCTCTGCAAATTACATACAATCAGAAATAATTTTTGTTCATATTACATTAAAATATTCACCCTATAAGGAAATGTGTCTATTAAAGATTATTCACAGATCTGAATAAGAGCGTCACTTCTTACATTTTATAAACAAGAACTTCTTGCGCGCTGAATTGTTTGTAAGAAAATTAACAAGTGTGACCTTAACTTCATGTTAAGTAGGCTCTGTACTTGATCTATTCAAACCAGAAGTAATATTGACAATTTTCAATGTAGGCACAAATACAAAATTTCATCCAAATTTGATCAGCAGTATCAGAGCACCTGCACAGATAAATGTCCAAATTATGAATGTGGCTTATGCACTCTGTCCATAGAAAACTCAGATATTTAACACAACAGGGTCATAATCAGCACTTATGCTTTAGATATGGAAGATCTGATGTTCAAATCTGAGCCAGGACACCAGACATAATGTTGTTTTCTCTCCCTGCCACCTCTCACCCCTTCCTCGATTCAATGGGCTAAGGACAAAGTCCAACTGCAGGTCATTGTGTACATGGTGCTGGACCATCTGCTTCCACAAAAGAAGGGAATTCTTATCCAGCAGAGAAATTATCAAATTTGGAAGGACGATTGTACCATAGGCTATAGTCAGTTAGCCAGTTAACCTAGGTGAAAAAATATGGTTTATTTGAATGTACAGAATTGTACACATTACCAATTGAACTGCCAGGATTGTATGATACTGCAAATACATGGGGATATGTGGTGGTGCAGTTCGTTGAGGTAGTGCACTACTAGCCGGAAGAATGTGAGTTTGATCCCTGATGGGATCATTGGGATTTTTCATTGACTTAATCCTTCTGGCCACAAGACAGCCCTGGAGTTGACTCAGCCTCTAACAGAAATGAGTACCAGGGATGTCTCCTGGAGGTAATGGCGGCCGGTGAGTAGGGCAGACAACCTTGCCACCCTTATATGCCGACTGTCTCAAAATTCTGGAAGCCTCAACCTCCTGGAGCCCTAAGGGCCAGTCTTGGCCTGTATAGGGGCAGCTTTACCTTTACCATTTTCTGCCATTACATGGTACTCCATGACACGTTTCCTCACCTCTGGAGGGTTTGTGACCAAATATGCCATTAAAGAAACAAGGCATACGGATGGATCCACCAATATCTGATCCAATTCCCAAAGGTGAACCAGCTGCAGCCAATAAGCAACCCTAGAAGTCAAAAGCATACGTGATTCACTGACATCTATTATCTGACCTGGGAACATTCAGATTCAGGCAATTTCAATGTTAAGGTAAGATGGTGTGGAATCTGGGATGGAAAAGGCATAAATGGGATAATTTTCTCAGAGTACTACTTCACTACCTCCTTATTTTGCACCCCCCTCTTCCATTTATCAGCCCATTAATGTCCACACCCACTAACCACCATTTCTCAGACAATGAAAAGGCATGATCACCCAGCAAAATATAATAATGGATGGGGAATGGATTCTGAATAACACTTGTATAGTAATTGAGCAACATAATTTTTCATTCTTGCCCTGATACTACCACGGCAACAACTATTTTACAAGTGATCACATCTCAGAAAATGCTTTATCTTGCCAGCTGGGCAGAGACCAAGAACTTGAAGTGTTTTAATATAAGAGACAATACTTTATTTAGAAATTTCATTAATGAAACAAAAGGAAGTTCATATATGAGACTCCATAACTTACCTCCCCTCCAGAAGACCCTCCAACTATGTGGTTTGTGTTATATGGATTGTTGGTCCGGCCATAAAATGTATTATTGCTCTCCCACCACATGCATACTTCAGACACATTTGTTATAGCAAAGGGAATTGCTCCTGCTGCTCTCATACAAGATATGACATCAGCATCTTGTAGGGCTTTAACATCTCTCCTGCAGTACAGACCAGCTGTGTGAGATAATCCTATGAAATGAAGAGAAATACCACTTTACCAGTGTAGTATACAACTCTTAATCATCAATCAGAGGATAGGATTCTTAGATGAGATTCAACAAGCATACATAAATCAATACGTATGCAGTGCTTTATGGAAAAAGGAACATACAAAATGATAGCTGAAATACAGTTGCCCATGTGAATGCCACTAAGGCAAATGGGGGATCTGTGATATAGCCCCATGCATTCGTAACTTTAAAACAACTGGAATTAAGTGGTCAGTTTCTTAATTTCACCAATCTCTGGTAACAAATCATATAACCCTATCATCTCAAGGATATCAGTCTGGGAATCACCAACGTACATAATTCTAAAACACATCTTAATGAACAGGATGTACTTTTAGTATGCACCTTTCTGCTACTTGCAAAGCCACTCACCCATTCACTGCCAAATCCATAATTTACTGTAGTGCCTAAGCACCAAATATAGTGAGTATGAAGGTAAAGGTCAAGACATTCTAGGCTTCAGCATATAAAGAGAGGTATGTGGTTAACTTCATAAGACACATTATCCACCAGACAGGGGATTAGGTGTACCTCTAAACTGTGTGTGGAAATGAGAAGAAAAATCCTAATCATGCTCGCAGAATTAAAGTAATACTTGCTTATTAAGTGACATCATATGGTATTAAAACTGAAACATTTTATGGTCATACCTGTCACTTGGATAGCGTCTTTAGTTGAGAAAGGCACTCCAAGAAAAGGAGTATCTTTTTCAATATCTTCTACTGATTTAACTCCAGACTGAATAAATTCATCAACTTTATGTGCATCTTCTAATGCTTCATTAAATCTTTCATCTACAACACAGTTCAGAATAGGATTCACTTCCTTTATTCTGGCAATAAATGTTTTTACCACTTCCCTACTTGTAACCTGTGAAGAAAATGCAAAATATTTGTTATGAAACAACTTACCTAAAATTACATTTTGCTGACCTGTTGAAGAGTGTTATTAGTATATTCAATTATGTGTTCTCTACAATGCACATTTAAAATGCAGCATTCCCACTCATGCGCAGCTAAAATAAAACTTATCCAACCCAGCCCTGGGATCAACCCCAGGCCTGTCCATGTGGGAAGTGTGGTTGATAAAGTGGCAATGGTGCAGGTGCTTTCTGATTACTTAAGTTCTCTCCTGTCAGTATTGGGGGAACCGCGGTGGCACAGTGGTTAAGGTGCTGTGCTACAAATCAGAAGGTCACTGGTTTGATCTCCCATCTGGTGTCAATGAAATTTTTCATTGACATAAAATCCTTGCCATTGCAGTATGGCCCTGGGGTCGACTCAGCCTCTAACAGAAATGAGTACCAGGAGTATTTCCTGGGGGTAAAGGCGGCTGGTGCATAAGGCTGACAACCTTACCACCATCCTGTGCCGCTGTCATGAAATCTGAGAACCTTCACTTCCTGGAACCCTCTGGGCCACTCCATGCCTGTAACGGGACGGCTTTACCTTTTTACCTGTCAGTATCATTCCACCTCTGCTCCACACTCATATATCGTTCAATCATGACAAACACTATAAAATCTCAGGCAACTGATATTGTCACTGAATATAATACTCATCACTCTCTCTCTTTTTAAACCCTTTTGCTGTTAAGGTCACAGAAGTACTGTCACACAGAAATTCTGACTATACAAGTAATAGGTTGAAATAAGGTCACACTAACATACTGGAAACCTCCCATGGAAGTCTTAGCAGACTAAGCCCAAAAGGATAATGTTAAAATGGATCCTAAGGAAAAAGACTGTGAAGATGATCATATCAGGAACAAATAATAAAACTTCCATAATTACTAAAATTAATCTTCAGTTTTCACAATAACAGTCAATTTTTCAACACTTGTATACTTAACAATGAAGAGTGCCTTCAGCCACAAACTTACTTTCCTTGTTCGAATCTTGTGAGCAATTGCAGTTGCAGTATCAAGCAGCAGCAAGTTCTGAATGGGTGGCATTTTCTCTCCAGAACCATGGTACACAACCCAAAACAAAACATTTGAGATTACTTCCACTATACGGAAAACTAGACATTGGCATATAATTTTCAACTCTTTTATGCCGTTTGAAGCCATCTGCAATATAAAATATATATATATATATATATACACACACACACACATTTATGGCCTACATACACACAAAACATATGTTGCTTTCTATGAAACATGTGTCTGTAGGTTTGAACATAAAATGGACTAAATAAACTGATCAAGGTGTGGGGTGTATGCTAATGAATATTACATCAGCTACTGCACTTATGTTAACTTTGAAAGAAAGGATGAAAATGCTTGCAAAGAAGCAGGCGTGAGCTGCTTTAAATATCATGGCCACTCTTGTAACTTACCCTGCCTTTTTATCAAATGTTCCTAACTCCTGAAAACACAAGGGATTATTTTCAAGTAAGTGTCATGTAAATGGCAATAAATGCATTGGGTTATCTTATTCAAGTCTACCTGGCTTGACCTAATATATCAACAATCCAAATTCAATGTGGAAGGACCACCAAATGACCAAAAAGATCTCAAAACATTAAGGGGCAGGGGACCCCAGTGGTATTCTGTACTTCATGCCATAGTTTTCTTCACGAATTTCTTTAAAGAAGGATTTTATTCAGAGTATAAAATAAAATACAGACCCCCACTTCCAGAACACCCTTGAAAACTCATTCCATTCCAAGAGCCTAGAGGATATATAGCATCATCATAATTGTCATCATTATTTGTATCAAAGCCAACAAGCTGTGTTCAGTATAGTGATTAGGCTATGGGCTGGACACAACAATGGTTCCACAAACACCAAGGGAAACAGATTTTTCTCTTCCCTAAAGTAGCGCCCAAGAGGTAGTATGCAGACTACCTCTTGGTTGCACCCATTCTCTTGTTCACTTGGTATCGTCTTTCCTGGGATAAAAGCGACCAAAGCGGGAAGCTGGCAACTCATCTCAATCTAGTGACGAGGTTAAGAATGTGGGGAGTTACACCTCCATTAGCACACAGGCCTTCATGCCATGCAATCGGACATTACTTAATCATCATTTGTGTGGCAGCAACATCCTTTGGGATTCAAAAGCTTTACATTTAAATCACCTAGAATTTAAGTATCTCATGCACCATATTTTGGGTTCACATTCTTTCTTCAAGACATACTGCCCAAGCAGAAAGGCCTCCTTTGTAAGAATTAAAATCTGTTTTACATTACAGTATTCATAAAGCCTATACAGTTTACCCATTAAGATTACTGTAGACTGCATGGAGTTACTTTAATTTTCTGCTACGAAGTACCATAAAACAAAGACCATACAACAATAGGTCATTGGTCTCGACACATGCTCTGATACACAATTCGTATGTGACATTTTTTATCATATCCATAGCTTAAAGTGCAAACACATTTTCATAACAGAACAGTGAATGTTTTGACCATATGTTACCTCTAATGACTACAAATTGAATGAACTCTCCTTGACCTTGCAAAACATTACAAACTTTGTAAAGAATAACAATCATACCAATATCATTTTCATGAATGTCCCATTTCGATGTGACTTACCTAATTCAATAGCTGTCAATAGGAATATATCAATTCTGAACAGGAAACTACAGAAACTGGTAAATCAATTACCGAATAACTTCACGTATGATGACCTCAATACAACTAAATTCATGTTACTTCACCAAAATATAAGAGGAATATCTAACAAAATTGATGAATTTCTAATTTTATTATTTTCTAATGTACCCCAAGTAATTTGTCTAACAGAACACCACTTAATGACTGAACAAATAAGAAATGTAAATTTAGGCCAATATACTTTAGGAGCTTCATTTTGTAGACAAACATATAAGCATGGAGGTGCATGTATTTACGTCTCAAAAGATATCCAGTTTAATACTAGTAATCTAGATCAATATAATAAAGATAAAGACCTGGAAATCTGTGCCTTGAAGTTACGCTTATTATCAAGCAGCTTTACTATAATTTGTATTTATAGATCCTCTACAGGAAATTTTACTTATTTTTTAAATCAATTGGAATCCATTTTGAATAAATTGTATAAAACATCAATTGAATTAATCGTATGTGGTGATTTTAATGTAAACTATTTTAATGACAATTCTAGAAAACTTCTTTTAGACCCTTTTAGTCTTTTTAGCACTGTGAAATTTCCTACAAGAATTTTCAATAACTCCTGCACTTTAATAGACAACATTTATATTAATACTTACAGACATGACTTCTCTGTGAATCCCCTCATTAATGGTCTATCTGACCATGATGCACAAATTATTACCTTATCAAATATTTTCATTTCTATTCCCAGACATGTATTTTCCTACACTAAGAAAATTGATAGTAACTCAATAAGTAACTTCACATTTCTGTTAAGCTTTGAAAATTTGGAAGAAGTTTTTCTTGAAGAAAATGTCAATATAATTTTTAATAATTTCCTTAACATTTACCTCAGAATCTTCTATGCAAGTTTTCTAATTACTAAATCCCAAAACTCCTATAAATCAAAACCATGGTTAACTAATGGTATTAGAAATTCATGTGCCAATAAAATGAAACTTTATTTAACTTACAGAAACAGTAATGATCCCAATCACAAGGAATATTACAAGAAAAATTGTCAGATTTTGACTACGGTTGTCATGTCAGCAAAAAAAAACTCCATTATAATAAGCTTCTATTGAAATCTAATTATAAAACAAAAACAAAGACTACTTGGAACATAGTTAAAACTATCACCAATAATAAAAATACCATTCATACTATTTTAACAATGAATATTAATGATAAATTATCTAGTAACCCACTAGCCATTGCAAATGCTTTCAACAGCTACTTTTCATCTGTAGCTGAAAATCTCCTTATCAAAAACTTTTCTGGAAAGAATACTACTAATAATAATGATCCAATAACTTAC
>Ga0136643_10020383_pt1 | contig 10027 bp, 6 predicted proteins | sample TergutLab28metaG_FD_96883 | JGI IMG/M metagenome (GOLD analysis project Ga0136643, IMG submission 96883) | Labiotermes labralis P1 segment gut microbial communities from Petit-Saut dam, French Guiana - Lab288 P1 (version 3) (version 3) | ecosystem: Host-associated > Arthropoda: Insects >... | reverse complement strand
TTTTATTTTTTGCTTTTTTTTTTTCTTAAAACACAACAGGGTTTTTTTCATTTATATTTTTTTTTTGGTTTCGTCACTTTGGGGTTTTTTTTGTTTTTTTTTTTTTTTTTTTTGGGGGGGGGGGGGGACATCTGCCTTCCTGAGTACACTGTTTCTAAACTGCTGCACCTCACATATTTCTCTCAGACTAAGGGATCACAATGCACGCTTATGCAGCACATAAACCACAGTAAATGCAAAATATAAACAAACAAGATAAATCATAATATTTCTATCATCTTAAAAGTAAAAGTTTATCAGCATCAAATTACTGTCAGCAAAATGCTTAGAAATGGTTCATAGAGGAATTTCTGTGTAAAAACTCCAATTTAGCCTACGTCAATACCAATTATCACTTGGGGCTTGGTCCCTTCTCTTTCAATTGTCGTGTAGGTGTGTGAAACAAATAATCTTATCAGACTCTGTCTATAACAGTTTACTGACCAAGTACATGCTTCAACATACTGTATCATAAATCAATCAAAAGCAACCACCCTGTATTATTTTTTTAAGCCTTGGATCGAAGCAAAGCTTACTGATACGAAAAAATACTTCTTAAGTAGCCAGCAGAATGCTGCATTAACTGAATATATGACAATATCACATCTAATTTTCTTGTCTCAGTTTCGAAACATCTGGACTACAACACGGATTTTCCTAACGTCAGAATCCAACACAGGACCTTCACTGAGGTACAATAAGGATCAACATACAACAAACGACCAGAGCAAATTTTCTATTTCTTGCAACTTAAATACTGTTGAATTGAATGACAACAGACCAGAAACTATGACAACAGAGCAGGAACTATGACAACAGAGCAGAAACCATGCCAACAGAGCAGAAACTATGACAACAGAGCAAAAACTATTACCATTAATATCAAACTGAGCCCAACAGAAGGCGTTAAAGAGCAATGAAATGCTGAGGAAGATATGGGGAGATGAAATAGCAACAAACTGTAAAAATTCCATGATTTGTAGCATCATAATTTTTACTCTTCACCTAATATAGTTGGTATAGCTACACGGCTACTGGCTGGGTAAGCAAGGAATCACAGTTTTCATTCCCAGCAGGAGCAAGAGACATCTTCTCTTCTCTACAATTGTCCAGACTCACCCTGTGACCCACCCAGCTGCCTATCCAGTGGATATTGGAGGCCATATCCCTCGGCATAAAATGGCCAGAGAGTGACAGTGACTGCTCCATTCCATCTAGTACCAAAGATAATAACATGTGGAGCTACACATCCATTCCCCATACACCCTTCTGGCATGGTGTATTAATAAGCACACAAACAATTTACTTTTACATAATACTACAAAACATCAAATTAAAAAATTTCGTTTCATTCATTTATTCCACCTAATAAATTTTATAAAACAATGCAGTAAGGTCTGACAGAGCAGTACAAACTGCAAGAGGATTACAAGTGAAAGATACCAGCAAGCTTGTGTTCAGGTTGTGTCTTCCAATGTCTGTAGTGTTGTTTTAGGGCTTTTAGAGGCTTACACTTTGAAGTTTCAACAATAACCCACATAAACAGAGAATGTTAATGAATATAAAATCAACTGACCTGCTGTATTTATTTGCAACTACCCCAACACAGAAAAACATTTACACTATAACTTTTCTTAACTTCATGTAGTGGCATTTGCTCTACACAAGGTGTAATGCTACAGTGCCACGACTCAAGTTATTCTGAACTGGGTATTGTTTGCTATTCCTCCAAGACTCACGTTATTCTGGACTGGGTGGTGATAGTAAACCTGCTGTCACTCACATTATTCTGGACTGGATAGCAATGGCTATATTACCATGACTCTCTACTGGATATTGTAGCATTTTATTCCATACACAATACAATGTCTGTACCACAATAATGTAAGCACAGCCTCATGAGTGCAAACAGATTTCATCAACATGAATGAGAGATTAGCTTTAAAATATCAGTATATAAGGGGTCAATTCTAATGCTGACATGTATCCAAACACAGAGACAAAGCAGAGAGCAACAAGCACATAATTCTTGTAACTTTTTCATTAAGGAGATGACAGTAGACTCTCTCCTAATTGTCTTACTGTGCAGGTCACATACATCAGACAAGATGTTCTTTACATTTTGCAAGGTTTTGGAGCTCCAGTTCCAAGAACAACATTGGGAAGAATATCAGCCGTGATATTCTCAGCAATTGGCATCCCATTTCATCTGCTCCTCGTGCTGAACATTGGAATGCTGGTTGCTGTAAAGTTGCAGTTCCTTGCCACCACATGGCAACCTGGCACACCACTGTTCACTGCGCTGTTCCAGTGCTGTTGTCAGTACAGAGGTGAGTTCCCAGTTCTCAGCTTTCATGTAGCAACATCTGCGTGACAGTGCACACACACACACACAAACATCAATTAAGGTAAATTACAATTGTAAGAATCTCAACACAGAACGATCAAAATCTGGAGACTGCAGACACACAATATAGAATATAGCAAACTGGAACTACTGACTGTTATTTTCCTAAGAAACTTCTGAAAATGGAAGTCACAAACACAGAATACAGCATAGCTTCATGAAAACGTGGTTCTAACACCATGTTCCAGTAAAGGTTTGTAACAGGAAAATAAAGGACATCTGATAAGGAATACAATACATGCACTCCTAATGTGTAATTTCAGCTCTTGAAGTTAGCTGCACCATGCGGGGTTGGCTCTTCCGTTTCATCATACAATGCAGTTACCATTTTGAGGGTGAATGAATTAGAAAGAGAATGTGGCCCAACATAGAGGTGTCACAGGTACAATAGATGTGCAGATATGCAGCCTGGTTTTTTATGTTTTGTTGACCGTGCATCCTTGTATAATCTTGTAAATAAAGCCAATTTGGTGCACAATTTTTCTTAGTACGTTTATTTCTTTTCTAAACATGTTTCGGGCAACTACGTGCCCATCATCAGTAGAAATAACTGAATCTATGCAGCACTTGGTATTTGTCACTCTGTGTTGTCTGGTATGCAGGGTGCATACCAGACAACACAGAGTGACAAATACCAAGTGTTGCATAGATTCAGTTATTTCTACTGATGATGGGCACGTAGTTGCCCGAAACATGTTTAGAAAAGAAATAAACGTACTAAGAAAAATTGTGCACCTAGTTGGCTTTATTTACAAGATGGAGCCTGGTGTTTTGAATGGGAAAGGTCTGTGGTCTGATAAATGTCTTACAGCAAGAAACTCAGTGGAAGTGTGAGCAGGATGCTACCCAATGCTACAGAGCACCGTGGTTGACAGAGAGTTTGGAAGTAAGAAATGGCATCAGACTTTACACAGCAAGCTTCTTTAGGCTTTTGAAGCAGTGCAGTTGATAACTCCAATCTTACGGGATAGTGTAAATTTGTTGCTTGAATGTTCACTGCCCAATGTTTTGAGGCCACTGCACTGTCTCAAAATGTTGGGCAGCAAACATACAGTGATGCAGCACAATAATCCAGAAGAGTAAGTTTTTGTATCCAACCTCATGACTGCAGTTGAAGGGGGTGAATATTTCAATTACTTCCTTGATGAAGATGGTAGATAAGTGTGAATGATATTTGCTTCAGCTTCAATCATATTTGATGCCATGACAGAACACAGTTCAGTTACAGCAAATTACGGGTTTTCTATAACAGTGTCCCTTGTCTGTCAGTTTGACAATGTACACTCTGCTGCAGATGCAGATCTTTTTAATTCCAAGGCTTTATGTCAGGAGTTCATCCTTTATTATTCTACAACAGGTCACCTTTATGTTCCATAGTGTTTCACTAATAATGCTTGAATTTAATACTCCTTTCCAGTAAAAAAACCATCCAGTCCAGTACAGCACCATCCTCCAGCATCTGAAGACCACATATCTGCAATAGACACTAACAATGTCAGATTAAGCAAGGGCAGCATCAATCCCTCTCTTTCTCCACCACAGTGGTTGAAGTGGTTTCCTGCTGTATCAATCTTCCTGTATTACATTTTTGGTGTGTTAGTTTTTGGAGTGGGCAGGACACAGCCGTTTGCTGCCTGTCTTCTCTTCCCACTTGACTTCACAGCAGCAGGTGGTGTGGGACTAACATCTGGAACCACCAGGACATTCTATGCTATCTACCTGGAGGGAGCTGTCACACTGGCAGCAATATCCGTTTCCATCCTCCAGGTTTCAGCTTCAAGAGGATTAACAGACCTAGGTCTGAAACTCGGACTGCTAACAAACTCCTGACTGGATTACTGTAACAACAATATATGAACGTGCTTCATCAATTAAAATGGTAGTCACTCTGAGTTTCTGTTGTACCAAACATTAACTATAATTACGCTGAAAAATGTAGTCTAAAAGTCACGATGTTTGAGGAGTGCATTCTACTTGTTTCTTCATGTGACTTTATGCAAATACACAATATTTTGGAATTCTCTAAATAGATCACAGTGAATAAATAAAGCTTCCGTTCTGCAATAACAGGAGCAGGTCATAAACTCAGAAATTTTGAATACCAGCTACACTTGTAAATTTACCAAAGAGTTTTGGGTTCAATTTTGACCACTATTATTAACACTGAAAAATAAACACAATAAAAAAAATATGCAAGTCACCTGAAGATATGAGCGGAGCCTACTCAAGGAACATTGTCTGTACTAAATGTACCTTGAAACCTGTAAGATTTAAACTCGGTTGTTTTGAACACTGTTCATCATTTAGGCTTATTAAAAATACACTGTACTGGGGAGTGGATTTGTCTCCATCTTAAGGTGGACTGTTGTGTATCCCACAATGCTGTGCCTGTTAGAAGTCTAAGTGTACACCAGTGATAGCTCCTTCCAGTGGGTCCAAGTGGCTACAATTCCCATCTCTCCTCCCCACTGGAAGACAAAGAAATATTCAGTCACAAAAATGTTGCAATTTTAATGCCCCCACATGATGGACAATGTCAAAACATCAGTCACATTTTATTTCATTTATTTCAATAAACCAGTGTCAGAATCCTTCAGACTGCGTATCAGTATTTTGCAGTACAAAGTGTCATGAACCAATCACAGTTAACAGACCTTTAGGGAATCATATCATATCTCAGGTAGTATCAAAATAGGTTCTATATAAAAAGATGAAGCACAGCTTACTTGCATACAGTCATGGGACTGAATTCTAAAGCTTCGTGCCATGCATATGACTGTCCATTTTTTCCCTTATCACTCCAGATGGATGATCAGATCAGATAACTGCTTCCTTCCCAGTTCAAGCTACGTCATACTTCTTCACCATATCACCTATGACAATTGTTAGCTTCCAAACACGTTACCTTAAGCCAAATGCATACTTTTTTTGGGAAAAATCATATAAAATATTTTTAAAACGACAAATAAACATAAAAATTTGTAAAGGAGGAACATAATTAGGCAAGAATATGTAGCTTCTTCATTGCTCACACTTTATTTTTAAAAGTTACAAACAGAAGCATTAATTTCTAGAAATATTTCAAACACACAACAGTTGAAGTTAACAGAAATAAAAAAATAAATAAATAAATAAAAAAAAAGAACTATGGAATGCAAGACTTAATTTTGTAATTGACAGCCAAACACTTCATGTTAAAGAAATGCAGAATGATGCATTTCTTTTTAATGGCTCAGGCATTCATTTAAAACCTAAACAATCTTAATAAACTGACAATTTCTTGCTTTTGCATTGACTGTATAACATATCTCTGCTTGTTATGTATGTGCCATTTTGTGACTCAAAGCTCGGCAATATAAGGAGGGTAAAAAGCCTATTAATTGGAATGCATTTATAATTGGCCACATATATATATTGGCCACTTCTATTTTTTCAGAAATACAAAATATCCCCCCCACCCCCACCATACAACACTATGTAATATGGTCATACAATCACCCAGCTCAAGCTATGCTAATGTGAAATCTGAGGTACTCACAGTGATGACTATGAAAGGTTACCATCTGCTGGTATGTGCTGTTTGTAGGTGTGATATTGAACGATTCCATCAATTTCCACGATAATAGTGCTGATGATAGGTAAATTAATAAATCTGGTGGACTGTTGAAATGATAATGACAAGGCAAAACTGAAGTACTAACAAAATAGCCTGTCCCAGTGCCATTATGTCCACCACAAATCCCACATGCACTGGGCTGGGACCAAATCCAGGCATCTGTAGCATGAGACCAGCAAGTAACTGCCACAGCAATTGCATGGCCATGAAATTTTATGTTGTGTAGTGTGATAGAAACTAACCAGACATGTCAATTTCAGCATATTCCAGCAAAAACCTGCTTAATTTCCACCAGACTATGTGGTATCACATTCTAGAAGATCATTTTCAAAACATACTGAATATGCATACTGTCACACCCTGACACAACAAAAACTGTTTGTTTACTGAAATTTGTGATGGCATATTGAGGGCAGTGATAAATCAAAATACTGCATAATAGGGAATTTCTGTTCATAGACTTCTCATTGGCACTATGAGTGGGTGGCACTATATGAGGGGAAACTATAGCAGGCTTTGACCACATCTCTCTCCATATATATATATATATATATATATATACAGAGAGAGAGAGAGAGAGAGAGAGAATTTTTTTTTTCTAAAAGAAAAGTCCTGATATCCATATTAGCTGCTGGAAACAGTACCTATGGCCATTCATCTGAGTGTTAAGAACATGATTCCTACAGTCTACACAAAACCCAGCAGTACCTACAGTAACCCATCTAGTACTACTGAGTAGTACACTCTCTGTAGATGCACTGCAACTATATTTTTAAGAAAGCTGCTGCCTCCATCTTCTGCAGCAGGTTTCTCTGAAAAATATGTACTCAGCTATCAAATTATATGGTGTAACATACCAGAAGATTATAATCTTCACATTCACCACTACGAGAACTTCAAATCTCAACTAGCTGAGGTCTGTCAATTCCAGTTCTATATAGTTATGGATATGGTACATATGCAAGATATTTATTCATGTATGTGCAATACTATGGCAATCCTGCAATCCATCCAAGTTCCATGCAGACAATAAGTGTACTAGAATGTTATTTATTGATAAATATAAATTATTATTATACTTTAAATTATATTTACATTATCAAATTTAGCATGATCTACTGTACAATATACATGTTAATATATCTTTGTGTGCAGTATGTAATGTATAAATGCATTTGTGTAATAAATAAATAAAGTGACAGTTGTACCCAAACAACCTCTCTTGACCAACAGGGTATACAATTTCCTGTGATATGTATCTCTTTACTAACCAATAGGAACACTCTGCCCTGTTACCTCAATGATGTTAGGACTTTTTAGATACCCAAGAACAGAAGTTTTCTTCACTACATATACCTAAAATGCTCCTTAGGGTTTAAAGACTGTCTGAGATACATTTCCAATTAATTTACCCTCATTTAAGGCTTAACAATGCTTCCTCACTTTGTTCTTTCACAAAAGTCATATAAAAAAGAAATATCTGGAGATGTTTCAAAAACATCTTTGCCGGTCTCATCAACCTTTCGATAAGATGCACATCCCCCTTGGCACTATTTCATTAAGATGTGCCTATTCACAAAATATCCATTCAGTAATTAAAGCAGTAATTTTGCTTACACTTGTGTGTCCTACTTGTTCCAGGGCAACTTCAAACAGTCTTCATAAATCCAGTTTGGTGTGGCACTACTTCATATACTAACATACAATCTCACATTACACCGTGGAAATACATACTTTGCCACCATTTCCATAGAACACATGAAACACCAAATTCATTTTCCTTCCAAGAGCCAATGTTTGTTGTGTCACATATCAAGCCTGATGGAAAGGATCTTGCCTGTGGGATTGTCTAAGGTTAAGGCAACCTTGCCCCATCTTGTACGAGGCCCCTGACAAATGCAAATCTGAAACATGTATGAAATTCAGAGCCGGAAGATATGAGAGGAATAAAACCATTCAGAATAAGAATGTCCAGCAGGTGGAAAAATGTATTTATTTTTTTGGGGAGGGGGTGGGGGTGGGGGTTGAGAGATCAGATTTGCCCATATACTCCACATGACATAGTGCTGTACTGTGGCTGTTTTCAGAGAATCTTTGTGCATGTCACAGAAATCATCCTCTACTGGACAGAAAAGCATATTGGTCAACATGTTCCCATTTCACTTGTCTTTCTTAACTCCTGAGATATTCTTTTTTGATTTTGTCCAACAGTATCACAGCAACTTACTTTCTCAGGATGTATGTTAAGTCTGGAGATATACACTGTATGTTCCACATATTCCGTTTAAGTTCTGCTAAGAGTTACCTTAATATCCCTTAGAATCACATAATCTATAGATTTTTATTCCATACCATTTGTGTTTCTTTGGTATTAACTGGTTCACATCTATCTTGGAAGAATGGAGTAATTTCATTGACTGCTACAGGATCAGTTCAACTGAAACACTGAACATGCATATCCACTGAACATGCATATCACGGAGCCTGTCAAATAGGGTTATCGTGTTCCATAACTAGAAGCAATCCCTGTCCTGCACTTGGAAAGAACAAAATGAACTGTGCTGCACATCCAACACTTTTGGACTATGAAGTGAGCTCTATTCATGGCCTCATGTGGGGTTATGTTCTGCATTGTCAAGAAATCAAATATATATCTTCCTTCACACTGAACAGTGGTTCTGAGGGAGAAAAAAAATCAATCACTAAGTTCAAGATGGACATAACCATGAAATCATAGCACACAAAGTTCCACGCATAAATTGACATGATTAACCTTTTGGCGTCGGAATTATTTTTTTAATTTTAGCACACACTGTAAATAAAATGTGAATAATACATGAACCAAATATGTTAGAATTATGAAACAAACTGCATTTTGAAGAGAGAAAAAAGGAGAGTATACACCATGTTTAAAATATTCGGTACCTATATTTGTTGAATAAATATATAAAACGCAACTTTGGAGGTTAGCGGTGCGGTACATCAACTATAGTTGACGTTAGGCGTCCAAAGGTTAAGAGAATAATGGAATTAAAATATAAATTACAACCATTACCTACAGATTTCTGATTCTGAATACTGAAAATGAAACAAACACTGGCAGAGCAATAACAGAATTCCTTATCAAAAGGAAGAATCTGACTATCTGCTGTATTTGAACCAAACAATTCAAGAATTGTGTGCCAGGACAGGCAGCCCATAGCATTTGTTATGCCTTGAATACAGAGAATACCTACCAAACAAGTAACTGTCAAAACATGTAAGTCTATATTATGTCTCCCTTTGACCCCTGTATAAAGTATTCTGATTCCATAGAAGGCTTTATGTCAGCACACAGCAAGACAGAATTTAATTGCATGACAGAGTGAGAGGCACCGGTATGGTCCACTCCACACGTCGCCGCAACACATTCCTGTATGGAATACGTTCGAGAACTGCAATATATCCAACAAGTACAATATATATATAAAAAACATATTACAAAGAAATGGTCATGAACTAAAGTATGTATAAAAAAAAAGACTGCTTAAAAACCTCATGCATATGTGGATTCATTCTCAATAAACACTTTTTATTTTAACTTTCTCGGTTCAAAATCTATTCAATACAACTTAGACCATGAGCTTCAAAATTGGGAATTGCAATATGAAAGTGCTTAAGCTGAAAGTGAGTTAAATTTATAAGCCCTGATGACAGAGGTTACCACACCACACTAACCAAATCTTACAAATTTCTATCCTTTTCAATCTCACTGTATATAACAACTTCCATCATTCTACATGGATCCAACAACGATTTGAAAACAGACGCACATTTATCTTAGTAACTGACCTACTTGATGCAAAAAATGTTGTTTTACAATGAGTTTATTTCATGCCTCTACATGTTTCGAGCATGGAAATAAACTTATTGTAGAACAAAATTTTGTGCATCAAGTTGGTTGAGTACTAAAATAAATATACTGA
>Ga0136643_10020382_pt1 | contig 10027 bp, 4 predicted proteins | sample TergutLab28metaG_FD_96883 | JGI IMG/M metagenome (GOLD analysis project Ga0136643, IMG submission 96883) | Labiotermes labralis P1 segment gut microbial communities from Petit-Saut dam, French Guiana - Lab288 P1 (version 3) (version 3) | ecosystem: Host-associated > Arthropoda: Insects >... | reverse complement strand
TGAAATAACTCAACAAATAAGTCGCAAGCTCCTGAGGATGGATGTATTAACATCCGAAACATGTTGAGCATTAAATAATGAAATAAAAAAGCAAGTGACATCAAGCTGGTCTCTCTTTATTCATCTATCAAGATGATGCATGGTCCAATAAACATAAAATATGGCAGGCTTTGGACTCTCAGCATGCAGTAGCCCTGTGGGTTGGCAAAATTAAGCCTTTGAGACTCGAAATCTGACAACTCAACCACCCAAATGAAGCGCGTAACGTCTAAGAGTCACGGGACATTCAAAACGCCCAACTACAACCCAATAATCATTCACAAAATACTAGGATTGAATCAACTTATGTTTGCATGGAAACAATGGTAAATCATCACGACAGTTTTTTCTTACGATGCTGTCTAAAGGCCCGTCTCTTTTTTCATAAATGTCGCATCCTTTTCCTCGGTGTTCTTGTTACTGCCCCCTTAGGTGTACTGGTAACTTTCTGTTCAGTTGACGCGTCTTCACACATTTATCACACACACATACACATAAAACTGCTACGTACCACAGTACACGCTACACACTAAGTTGAATATTACAACTGGCTATTCATTTTGTTAACCTACACTGCTAGAATGTATCAATTACACTCCCTGAAAATGACCCTTTTTAAGGGTTGAAACATGTTGGGGTTAATTATTGTTAATAAAGTGGTGACATAATAATACATGAGTGCATTTGTTAGTGTTTGATGTAACGTACACATGTTCTTCCTGTTTCTTCTAACTGCATGATCAGCCGGTGAATAATACTGCTGGAAGGTATGCCAAGAACTGAAAACATCTGGCATACGACTTTCCCACCTTTTCTATGCACAGTAACACAACAACCACTGAACACTATGATCCCTCGCGTACGAAGCTACTGCGCCCGCTCCCACACCAAAACCACTCCTTCGATACACGGACGGTCCACCCCCACAGGAAGACGAATGGAACTCTTTACGTTAATTCCACTTGAAGTGATGAGGCTTTAGCATGCAGCAGCGAATTGAAACTCCACAGTTTGCTTGCCTGATCATCCTGAAGCGCCACGGCTTAATGAAACCGCTATGTAGCTCGGCTAACAAGGACAAAAGGCAAGGACAAGTGCGTGCAAAACATACAATGCAAGGTCAAGCAAAGCAGATAGTGGGAATTAGGCCTGGTCTTGAAACTTTCGCCACGTCGACAAGTGTGTGGTAAACTTCGGGACTGAGGCTAGTCGGTGGCCTACTTGACATCAAGTTTGTGGGCTAAAGATACATGTAATACGTTTCTTAGGACACGATTCAAAGGCAAGTCTTCACTCTCCGTGGAAATTAACTAGCTAATCAGATGTCAAACTAGTAGATATATGCCGTTGCAGATACCTCTCAACCTAGTAATCGGTCCCATTACTACCTATTTCATATGCCATGTTGGTTATGATACTCAGTTTCATTCTAATTTTTATTCTTATTACAGGATGATGCTCATAAGGTCAGGCACATAGGTTACAAGGGAAACCAGTAATGAAAAAGAGAATAAACAATAATTCAACTTAGCGTAGAATTACAGCAGTGCAGTTACCACCGACAGAGGGTAATGAGGCACGGAAATCGCTTCGTGTTACAAGACGGTTACTGTTGTATTCGGTTATTTTGAGCAAGCTTCGAAGAAGCAGTTAACTCGGGTTTAGAAGGCATGTACGCGGCATTCAATGAAGTACTCGCGGCGTTGAGTGACGTCACGTATGAGCACATTTCTAAGAAAGCAGCGGACTCCGTTTCCTCGCGGCTTGTACAGAACGAGCCTGTGCTGCTGGGCTGATCAATTAATGTTGCGTCCAAGTAGCACGATCAGTTTGGTTGTCAAATTCGCTGAGATGGCGAGAAAGGAATGTACTGCTATGGTCTTACGTGTCGAACTATTTAAATGCTAGACGGTCTTTGGACTCTAGGAAGGCGACCTAGATTCTAGACAATGCAACAAGCGAGCGGAAGTGAAAAAGGGGCAGCAGAAAAGAACAGATAAACGAGTTCAGACCTGTATATTATACATCTGAAGCGACGAAAACTGCAAGAAAAGACAGATCGCGAGTTAGAATAAGATGAACGGGTGGCAGACGTTCAAGGGAAAAGACCGGATGCAGGATAAAAGGAAAGAGTTCGAAGATGGAGGGAGGAAATAAATAAACAAGAAAGGCAATGTACGTATAACGTGACATTGAGACGTGTTCGTGCAACCATCATTGCAGTGGAAAAAGCAGTATTACATGTTCTTAGTGTGTGTGTTTGTAGCCTTTGGTATCCTGCATGCAATGCGCATGCGACATATTGCAATCTGTGGTCCGTCCAGCTCTACAATATTTGCTCATATTACCTCTTATTGGACATAAAAATTTGTGTTTTGATTTTTTCTACAAGTTTTGTCTGAAACATTTCTCTTTCTAAGAAGAATTGAGCGAGATATAAAAAATGTACATTGTTCTTCATTTACAGTATCCGTTATACTGGTCAGATTAAAATGAAATGGTCAGATTTTCGAAAAACACTCAAACATCACGCATCATGAAAATGTGTCCAGAGGGAGCCTAGTTGTTCATGAGGACGGACGGACGGACGGATACGACGAAGCTAATAGTCGCTTTTCGCAATCTTGCGAACGCGCCTAAAAATGGACAAGTGTGCGTCCTTATGCCGACTACATAAAATGAATACAGAATGGAAAAATCATTCTGCTTTTTCCTTTCGCTCATTTCATCTACAAAATAATTCAGAGGGACTTCGATAAAATTCTGTCAAGAAATACTGGTTCTCTACACCAGAGACAATCGGACGAATTCATTTTGGATTAATAAGAATCAAACTTTAACTTCTCGCAAAACAGGAAGATACAGATTAATGCTTGTAAAATGTTCTCATAAACCGAAGTACTCGGAGAAAATCGTGCCCCACTGTCACTCTGTCCACCACAAATCCCACACAGACTGGTCTGGGATCAAACCGGGATTCTGTCTAAAAGCGAGAAAAGAACCAGCTGTTTTATACAATACAGATTTTACAGGAATATTCAAAAGAAATTAGATTAAATCTCTTTACATTTAAAGTATCGTGAGGTTGAAACTAGCAATTCAAATACTTCTCGAAGTGAAGAAAGTGCCCGGTTTCATTACGTACATCCAGGCCTTTGTAACAAAAGCGCATTATTCTTCAACACGCGTATGTGTGTGTCACATGATAGTCACAAGAAAATCCGTTTGTAATACTGTGACAAAGATCCGGCTAGAAAAGCATCAACGACTTGCAAATTAGTGAACACGTTCGCCATGAAAAAGGGTGGCATGAGCCCAAATGCCTCATTTTTATACTCAGCGAGTTTTACTTTGAGTACAAACAGCACGTTTCAGTGGTACTTGAGTTCACGGAGTTACCCGAGTTACATACAAGAATTACGGGATAAAGACTAAGTTCAATTCAAGTGCTAATCTGGCGAGAGACGGTCTGAAGTTAGTTTGTATATGAAGATTAAACTTAATTCAAGCGTTACCGAGTTACGTTATGTGAACGCTGTTTGATCCAGAGACTGTTACCAGAAAACTGATGTAAATTGACTGAAGTGTCAGGAAATGAATTTGAGGACGAAGCGTACCTTAAAGTATTCCAAAGTGATGATGATTAACTCACGAGTTCCCGAGTTAATTGCCACTGTGAATAATAATTCGAGGGTCACTGAAAGTGTTAAGATGTCATTGAAATCATTTTTGTTGCAGAGCGAGATCATTGAATCATAAACAACGGCAGCTGGGATGTGTCAGTCGGTACAGCATCTCGCAACGGGCTGGACAGTCCGGGGATCGAATCCTTTGCTGTCCAGACGGGCCCCGAGGCTCACCCAGCCCCGCGTAAAACGGGTATTTGGGCTTTCCCGGTGGTAAGGCAGACACAGCGTGGTGATAGCCGCCCCACTGCTTTCTAGTGCTGGATGGCGAATGGGTTGGAGCTATACTTCCGCCTCCCCTCTGTAACCGCATAGGTGTTATGGGGTGATCTTTGCCTTTAATACATATTGGTAAGGATACTGGTTACAAAATCTGATCAGATCTGTTGCTTCAATTTGCTGCTGTTACTTGCAGACAGGCCGGTTATTTGGTGCTCAAGCGCTACAGTGAGAATGAGCACCAAACAATGCTTCCTGTACTTAATTAGTAACACAAACTAGTACATAAAGCACAGGAATCACTGAGAGTTACGGTCTTCTAAAACGTTATGCCTTGTATTCGTGCAGAAAGTTACCAACGTTTCGAGGGATCCTGCTGCTGCCATCTTCAGGTTAGAGGAACCCCTAATGCCAGACCACCACTCTTCGTACACTCAGTCGAACAAAAATCCATCGGCCTGAAATTTTCTAAGTCCCGAACTGGAAGTCACGTGACGTACAGTTGCCATCATAATTCGAGTCGTTTTACTTTCCCCATATTTGCGCACTCGTGGCGTTTCTCTGTCTCCCATTCATTACAATCAATCAAACAGCGTATATATTAACCGAACACAACAATACATTTGCTTAATTTGAAATTAAAACATTAATTAAACTTAATTTACTTTCCCAGGCGTGAGGCTAGCTAGCTGTGCTGCTAGGGTAGGGATGGATGAGTCGACTGGACAGTTCCGTTCTTATAGTCAGCCTAGAACTGACAAGCCGCGCCACATAGATTATCTTGCGAGAAAAACTAAAGTCGAATCCGGTTATAACGACACCGGTTTAAGCGATAACTCGACTGTAAAGTCAGGCGTTATGTGGTACCAATTAATTCCTCACTGTTAACCACAACATTAAACTCATCCGTTAGAACAGCACTCGTTTGTAAAGACACGACGTTAAACCCCAGTTTGGCTGTATATTTAACCCTTTGCAGACGAAGCGCAGACTGCTTTATTTAAAGACCCAGTCCGTACCGCGCTGTAAACACTTTTCATCTCGGTTATAAAAACCATTCAGTTCATGCTGTAAGTGGCACAAGTCGCTGTTTGTTCTCAGATAAATACAAAACACATAAATACAGTGTGGGCAGAGCGTACAGTTGTTGAATGTTAAACTTGTTGGTGCACTAACCAGTGGGCTTTAAAGGGTTAATACCTTTCCTACAGTCTGACAGATAAGGTTGATTTTCAAAGCCATGAGAGTGAAACAAGAGCCGTCGTGTAAGACGAGAATACAGTGAAAATTATTCCAAAAACAACGATGGTCTCCTTAATGTGCAAGGTAATGCACTTGTCCAGTACAATGCAATGAATATCATTCTCTGATATATAAGACGCAATGCCCTACTTTATAATGCAAACGCGAGTTAGTGCTAACGTTTCTTTCACAATCAGTTCTTATGTTAGTTATCTGATGACGTGTCACTAGCCTATTAAACAGCAGACTTACTACTTAAGTCGTGATTATTATGGGTTACATTTGTCGACATTTAGAATTATTGAGAAAGAAACTTTCCCCACCTAACGATAATAAATGAGATTATATTCTACTTCCTGTTTTCTTACACAGACAAAGAGTGCCGGGAATGTCATAAAGCAAGTCACGAGCGCTACAGACAAGTTAATTGCTAAACAGAATTGTATTATTACAAACAAGTTTTTATCAACGCGATCGTTCAGCCACATGCTACTCCTGCGCTGCTGGTTCCTACATTTATCCTCCGTTCGCTTAGGGCCAATCCATTCCGTAGACAACACTGACAATAGCAGAGGAAAAAAAAAAACAGAGAGCCGACGACAATTTAGGTTATCCGGTCACCTACAAAATTTAAAATAACCATGGCAACAATGGCTTCTGACACCAAATGTAATTTATAATGCAGCGATATTTTGTTTACCACTAAGCTGTTAAGGAAACAGTAAGCACACAGTGGCTCATGGACAGCGCCACACTGCTATCTATCCCCCTGCTATAAATTGCAATGAATTTTGGTAACAGCGTCTTCACAAAATTTTAGCGCTCAGATTTTGCGACTAAGCCGATGGGTATACAGAACCGCAGGATTCATGGTAAGCAGCACAGCACCGTGAACTCTACTGCCACTGGAACCACACAGCAATGTTAATCGCGGCGTCAGACGCCATTTAAGATAAACTATATGTACACGGAGTGACCCACATGCGTAAGCTAGGGACTGTTGGACAATGAATAAATCGGTTTGTTGGGAAGACAAAGAACAAAGAAACAACTGTACAAGCTAAACTAATGTATACAGAGTATATCTGTGCGCGACAGCTGTCATGGCATCACGCGGCGCATGCAGACTTTGTGTGCAATAAATCTGCCTTCCTCAGGGACATAATAAATGAGACACTCTGTATTTCTCACATTAGTACTCAGTCGTGACGTCAGATCTTCTGACATTTACTGAATTTCCTGGATGAATAACTGTTGGTTACATAATGCTAAGACACAACGGGCAAAGCTGATCCGAACAAAGCTGCCACAGAAGGCGAAGCAAGTCGCCGCTCTACATGTATGTCCACGATGTCCACAGTTTTTTCATTTCAAAGAATTTAAGTGAAATTCTGATTGAAAAATCGTCCATCCACTAAATTAATCAACTTTTGCGATGTGCGACGTCGAGCATTTACACCATTACGGAAATCTCATTACATAGTACACCCCTAAAATTATTCAGCGATAACAAACCTGGAAAACATTTTACAAATTGCTTCATTGTGCCCTTTTTATCTATAAATATAAATCAGGGCCCACAATTAATGCAATATACGATAGTACAGAAGGTTACCGAACTCATGGTCAAATGGTTAGCATTCCTTCCCCGTATCAGAGATAGAATAATCGAATTCTAGCCAGCCGACTGCCCATCGTGACGGAGGAATATCGGTTTTCTCAGACCCTCCCGGAAAATGCATGTACAGTGCTTCAAATAACGCCACGACTCTTGCACATCCTTTGAATTCACTGATACACTATCATGAAGATATTCGACACTATACAGTGAGTCAGTGACGTTGTCGTAGCGTCTTTCGACAGGTCAATGGCATCTTGCAAAGCAAGTTCTCCGCAGAGTGCGAACCTATGCTTCCTCTTTCAAGTTACAGTATCCTCTTGTTTCCTCAAGGTCATTCAATAGCTGCTTACGTCTTCTTCCTCCTCTTCCCGCCACTCTATCCTCCCCTCTATCTTTCCTTCATGTACATGTTGTAGAAGACAGTTCCTACGCAAGATGTGACAATTTTGATTATCCTTCCTTCCTTCCTTGTATTGTATATATGACGTTCCTTTCCTATTTGAATCTTTCTAACACTCCAGTTTTCACGTGGTCGTTCCAACTGATCTTCTCCATCCTTCTACAGCACCACATTTCAAAACTTTCCAGGTATTTCTGAGCTACTTCCCGAATGTCTGAGTTTCAACACCACACAGAGCTATGCTCCAAAAGTATCCAAAAAAAAAGTAGGTTTTTTTGTGAAACGACATGTAGACCTCCAGTATAACACTTTACATATAGTGTGCGTCTACCGGCTGCACAACCTAGTGCTAACCTTCACGACACAAGCACCATATTTACATCTACACATAATGTCGTCAGATACTGCTTATCCAAGACCCACTAACTTAGAATTTGCAAGAATATATACCACACGGTACGTCTGACGTACCATGAGGTCTGCCAGTCACGAATAATTCAGTTTCCCCTTTACGTGGAAAAACCAGTTGTGACATACACATGGAAAACGAAGAAGTAATGACAATCGTAACTACGCTGAATGGTATCTTGCCAGATAGGTTATTGCTACATTTAGCACAGAAGACGCTACACTGTAACACGATGTATACATTTTAATGCATTTTATCTCATGGTTGTATTTACTGTCGGCCCCCAAAACACCCTCAGTACGGTGAACTTTAACATCTCCAATTTCACAAAATGCAACTATTTTAATATCTTACTCCCAGTATTTTACATTGTTTGATGACGATATTTTAAAGAGCCAAAACATTTTGCAATACATTATACATAAAGATACCATCAAACGAAATTGTGATTGACTGTCCCTACTTCTTAGTTTATTCAGTTTCCCACCACAAAAGGACTACTCTTACGAAACGGGTAGAGCTGGTAACCAGAGAGCGAGCGAGCGAGCGACAGAGAGAGAGAGAGAGACAAATTCAACGAATTCGGTCATGTCACTTGTGCTTATGATTACCAAACCTGCTCTGTAATTCAGAGATCAGTAGTACATTTCGTGGGAGGCTTCCATGACCGATTTTTCACGGCCAGGTTTGAGGCTGTCACAGAAGTGTTGAACAATAGTGTCCTTAGGTGTGAAGCTGTGCCCTTGGTTGAGCAGTTCCCGATATTCTGAAGGATCGTTGTGTCATCTCAATGGTCCAGCAGTTCAATACGACTGCTTGGTCATGAATGTTTCGGACGCTACAATCCTCCGAAACTGCGGTAACTCATCCAGCGACACTGCGTCACATTCGAGAGGACGTGAATGCTTGGTCACGAATGTTACGGGCGCTACAATCCTCCGAAACTGCGGTAACTCATCCAGTGACACTGCGTCACATTCTAGAGGACGTGAATGCTTGGTCACGAATGTTACAGGCGCTACAATCCTTCGAAACTGCGGTAAATCATCCAGTGACACTGCGCCACATTCGAGAGGACGTGAATTCGATTTCTCACTCTTTTCCAAAGTCCATGGGGGTAAACACTGTTACAGCCAGACCTGCTTAGGTGATACAGACAGCTACTTCGTAGGCCATGCACCTAAATACATGCATATCACATAATATCGCCACAGCCTGGCATAACAAATGTAACACGTTTATGTTGCAGATGCCATAACATAACGACCTGTATCTCCTTTACAAACACCATCACGATTATTTAATAGTGCCAGTTAAATTAAACACATAACGTTATCGTTACAAATTAGAAATTAAACTATCTGGACCCTAACCTCAGGGGTAAAACGGCCGGGACGTAAGGCTCAGCACTCACCGCCAACTAGTGAAGAGGTTACGAATGCGTGGAGCTATACCTCTACTCCTACAATACGACTTCGCGGAATTTACAGGGACAACTTTACTTTTACCTTTACTATTTGGAATGTTTCTTTTAATATAAATTTAGGTTACTGCGAAAATTAAAAAAAATAAGTAAAAGTCAATCGAACTTGTAACAGCTGCACCAAGGTGAAAAATTAAATCCTGAAAAATACTTTCACAGTAAAATTTCACGGCCAATTGTGATTTCCACCACTACTTCACAAGATCAACAAGCATCGTGTGACAGATTACAACTAGAAGAAATTCTACGATTTTTTTAAAGTAAATCTCAATTCAAGCTTTGCTCCAGAAAGTAGCTAACGCCCAGGAATATAAATAAGACCAGTTCCGTCTATCCGTCTTTCTTAAATGAAGGAATGAAAATGGCACCAACCTGTGTAGGGGTGTAGAACTGACAAGGTATCCAGTGGTCCATGCATAACGTATGGTTCGCAGGCACACTACAGACGTACAAACCGACAACCACAACACATCACCAGTACCACAACATCACACGACGGTGTGCGCGAAGATGTGTTCCACGATACAGTAAGCGCCCGGATGAAACGACGCAGTAGTCTTGGCTAAAGAGATAAAAACACCCCTTCTTCATCATCATAATCAACATTATCGTTGTTGTCCTTTCTACTGGTCCCAAAATCCTGCTTCGATATCATACCTCCCTTCTACCGCGATCCTGAAGAACAAGTTGGCTGTTCTGTCCGATGTAAACAAGAAGAAGAAAACTGGATCTCGCAGAAGGAGGGGGGCAGAGTGGCTTGGTCCAGTAACAGCGTGTCTTTAAGGCTGCTGGGAACGCACGATTTGAGGGAGGAGGTACGTTATTCTTTAAGGCAGTTGGATTCCTATCCGGGGTGTGGTCACCTTCTTTTGTCGTTCAGGGATACAGAGCAGTGGTGCTGACTGGTCCATCGCCCCCCCCCCCCCCC
>Ga0136643_10020377_pt1 | contig 10028 bp, 5 predicted proteins | sample TergutLab28metaG_FD_96883 | JGI IMG/M metagenome (GOLD analysis project Ga0136643, IMG submission 96883) | Labiotermes labralis P1 segment gut microbial communities from Petit-Saut dam, French Guiana - Lab288 P1 (version 3) (version 3) | ecosystem: Host-associated > Arthropoda: Insects >... | reverse complement strand
GGTGGATATTGGTGAACAGACTGAGAGGATGGGAGATGGGGGTGGTGCTCCGGGACAGCTATGTGTAAGAGATGGATATTGGTGAACATACTGAGAGGATGGGAGATGGGGGGTGGTGCTCTGGGACAGCTGTGTATTAGAGGTGGATATTGGTGAACAGACTGAGAGGATGGGAGATGGGGGGGGGTGCTCTGGAACAGCTGTGTATTAGAGATGGATATTGGTGAACTGACCTAGGAGATGGGAGATGGGGGTGGTGCTCTGGGACGCCTGTGTATTAGAGATGCTAAATATTTACGATGTGTTACCCAAGATTTTACTTCTTTAGTTAGTACACTGGTTATGTAAGTGTAATTACGTACTGCCAGTGTGCGTGTGTGTGTGTGTGTGTTTGCTTTCGTCTGCTGAGTGCGCATTTGCTGCATTCTTGTGGATCGACAGACATGTCAAAGCTTCTTGCGGCTAAACATTATATCTTGACATTCATTAACTGCCGTGTAATTTGTGTTTACTGTCAGTTCATGTGGCAGTTTCTTTGAAACTGTCCACAGAACTGAATTGTTGTTACTTGTAACGTTCTTCAAATTCGAAATGCTCTATAAAAATATTTGAATTCGAACGTACGAATGACGCTTATTGTAAAGTGCTGCTTCTTTTTAATTATTATTCCTAAAGTAGAGCTCAAACAGCGTCTTGCACAGCTACAAGATGTTTCCCCACACCAGTGCAGTACAACTGTGTTCCCAGTTTGAGTCCCGTGGGATTCTCGTATCTCCCCAGACAGTCATGTCTTCCGCCGTTCCTTCTTCCCCTTTCTTACAAAACAGATAAGAAGTAGAGGGGAAGGGAAGAATAGCAGGAAATAAGGAAGATTCTTAAAACCAATGGCTGTTTGTAGGTAGAGGATGGAATACAGCAGGTCTGAAATCTCGTTAGCACGTTTCAGCAGTATCGAGCCTTCAAACTGTGTGCCATAATACACCTACGCTGAATAAGAAGAAAGTGGGAGGCTGGAGAGAGCGAGACGGAGGGAACAAATGGAAGGAGAAGGGAAGAGGGAGATAGGGACATTGAGAGTCTGTAGTTTCCAATAATTAAACGAAATCTACTGTATTTATCTGCATCCAAACAGACATTCCAATTTACATCGAAGAGTTTTATCCCGTAGTAACGTGCTTTTGTGATTCAACTTATAAGCTTACTGAAATTGTGCGTATAAAGAAGCACCAAACGAAATAACTACGTGTCTGTCTGTCTGTCTGTCTGCAGACCTCAAACTGTTGGGTGGAGGCTAACTTTGCGGTATCCAGATTCTTCTTCACTCGCTGCACATTTTAGCATGTAAAGAACTCCTTGTCACGCTGTGTGTCCCTGCCCCATGTACATGCGCGGTGCCGCCGTTAACAGCAATGTTCCGTGCCTGAAGAACTTCATTCACCACCATTCATACGTGAAATGACCAACCGTCATCCAGCTGTCAATTCCACATTTATATCTCTTAGATTCGTTGTTGGTGTGCTTGACCAGTTGTAACACGTGACCATATGAACAGTTTACAGCTTTCCATAACATTTAACACGTGGCTAATGGACGTCGTTGCTGCTTTACCGTTTTCCATATGACTAACTGAATGACGAACTAACTGACCTCTGGCGTAATGACTAGTAAGATAATTCACCAACGAACGAAGCACGAACGAACCAACCAAACAACCAACCAACCAACCAACCAACCAACCAACCTACCTACCTACCTACCTACCTACCTACCCTACCCTACCTGCCTTACCACTACCTACTACCCTACCTACCTACCTACCTACCTACCTACCTACCTACCTACCTACCTACCTCCCCTACCTGCCTTACCACTACCTACTACCCTACCTACCTACCCTACCAGCCTTACCACTACCTACTATCCTACCTACCTACCTACCTACGAATGAAGGAATGAGTGACCCAGCCTACAGACCGACCTACCGATCAAACGAACAAACTACCAACCAACCCATTAACTCATAGAGTAGAATCTTCCTTCAAAGCTACTAGTTCCTCATCTAGTCAAGAAACGACTCTGGTTTATGAAACCTGAACGTTCATTACCATATTTACACGATGCAGCCACGTTTTCCTATCCTGCGCCAGATTAATCCATTCCACGATTTTCCGTCCTGTTTAACACGCATCGTAATATTATCCTCCCTTTTACGTCTGGGTCATGCAAATGTTTTCTTTTTTTTATGGGATTTCCCCCACCAGAATCCTGTATGCCTTTATCTTCTCCCCATACATGCTACGTACTCTTCCCATCTCATACTTTTGATTTTATCACCCAAATAATATCTATTCAGGGTGCAAGTTATGAGGCCCCTCGATATTCCAGTTTTTCTACTGAAAGAACAGGTAAACAAAACATAAGGACGAACGAGTATTCCATTCTGTAGTTGCATATTGGCCGGAGACGTAGTAAGGAAGTTAAAACTTACGTCACAGGAACCGAACAGAGTTATTTTGCTGCACATTTCAGTTGTTCGTAGTTGCTAACGCAGCAAAGTAAAAACGCACGTACCTTCCAGCACAATTCTCACACAGTCTCCGCTTGCTAATTTGTGTCGAATGTATTAATTAGTATGGAACAAATCTAAATGGCACTTTCGAAACACTTTTCCCTGTAATTTACATGTAAAAAGCATTAATGTGCCATGGCATTGCTTGACGCTAAGGTGACAGCATTACGATCCGTCAAAACGTCGGGATCTGCTTGTTTAACGATGCAGCTTTGCATCTGACAAGATTTGAGTATTTAAATTGGTTGAGTTTTAATGGCCACTCAGATATCTGTTGGTCGCACAAAATTGGGTACCTCAGCCGTCAGGCGCCCCTTCCCTTCCACATCAGTCATTAGACAAATCAGGTCGGCGCCTCAGATGGAAGACGACGGCTTCTGTCCAGATGCGTCTTGATGCATGCAGTCAATGTGACTTTCTTCCCTGACTCCAAGAAAGTCAGCTGATGGTACGGCACTCTAAGTAAAAGAACGACTGAAATGAATTTTGTTTGGGGCACCCTGTGATGAAACACTACAGCGTATAATTAACCATCACCTCAGTCGGTTTTGTAGTTCAAGAATACGCGGAATTCTACCACCACTCCAGTGGCGTGGTTCACCTCTTTTGTGCTTAAGAAAACGTGGCTACATGTACTGTGACACGTGCTGACTGAGATATTGCTCTGTGACACGTGCTGACTGAGATATTGTTTCGTGATGTGCTAACTGCGACATTGTTCCATGACATGTGCTGAGATGTTGCCCTGCTAAATGGGTAGAGTTAGGAGTTCCTTTCCATTACAGCTAAGGGAAAGGATTCATTGTGGACACGTGTCCATTTTTTGAAGTTGAAAGCAAACAAGAGTACAGGACGGTTTGTTAGACGGGCTGAGTTCTGGAACTATGCGGGTCCGCGTTGTAAGACAGACGGATGTGGCCTGCAGTAAGAAACCCCAGTTTGTTGTGAGCCCCCATGCAGCCGCTGTGCAGGGTGCGTTCGAAATTTGAACTGAGACCACTGGAAACGCATATAACATGCTTCGGTCCGTGAATGTTGTGTTGCCCATAGATTGCTGTGTTCTGCCTAGTGCCACTTTACCTCAAGACCCGGCGAGGAACACTGAGCCAGCGGCGCTGCGTCACGTGACACAGCACCGTAGTCTTGGATGACGCTGCCGTCCCTTAACTCGGTGCTTTTGACTGATAACTTGCAAGAGGAAACAATAAATCGGTGCATACCTTGTATTTCAAAATCCATGGAATGTAGTGATTTAGTTTACTTAGGTGAACATTATGAAGTGTGCGTATATTATGGGAATGTGTTGGTTGTAGCTGTGTGAGGTGAACCGATTGCGTTTAGATAGCGGTAGAAAATGGGTGGGCATAGTAGTGACTGCGTAGCAGTTAGTTTAATTAGCAATACAATTATTGTCTGTTCCATCGAATACTCTGTCTTATCTTCATTTAGTCTGTCAAGTAATGTGCTTGACTTGTGGAATGGCCCTTTAAAGATGAACATATACCACAATTAGACCTGTATTTAAAGAGTATTTTTGTATTGCGCAGTAAACACATTCCGTCTCGGTTAGTTGTGTTGGAGTAATCAAACGGTTCTCACAGTATTTTTATATACGCTGTTTGCCATGGAGCGTATAGCGTAGCGGCTGTAGAAGGGAGTGTATCAATCTTGCAGTAAAGACATGTGTTGTGTTGTGACAAATGTTCTGGAGACAGGCAGGCTTTGTAAATTTGTTTGAATTTTTTGTCCTTATTTGTACGGTCCTAAATGTATGTTACGTCGTCTAAAATTTGCGTTCTAACTCTCTGTGTTAGAACAACTGACACAGATTTGATGCATTAGATATTTACACTGAAGATGGCTTAGTTAAGCCGAAACGTTTTTGTCGTAAGTGCATGATACTTGTTGAAATGCCTGGGTAGTAGGGTGAGCCATCGCGCTGTGATGAATGCGTGGACAGTCTGTGTGTTCTGTTCGTGTGTGACTGTGAGTGTGAGTGAGGCTGTCCGAACTTGCCATTACGATTGCCCATTATTTAGGTGAGTTCTTTTTTTTCTCAACACCTCCTTTTTAGGTACAAGTGCAGCAGAATATCCCCTTGAAGCCCTGTGGTCAGTATATGTACCACAAAGTTTAACACTAAAGCCTTTAGTCACATTTCACTTTGGTTTTGTTTCGTAAGGTTCTTAGAGTCAACGAACATTATTACTTCCCACACAGCATTCACTGCTTGTTGTTTACACCTGTGACGGAGTGTGTTCACTGTGCGGTACGGACAGTGAAACAGTTATTGCTTATCTGAACCACATAGAAGAGAGCAACTGTTTATACGTAAGGTATTTTTAAAATAACCTGTTTCTCCAAAATCTTGTTTTGTCTCCACCCCTTTTTCTACTTTATTCTACTTTCTCTCCCCATTTGTCCTTCGCCCTAGCTAGTTCTACCTATTCTCTGCTATAAATTTCACGCACTGCTGTTTACCATGTTTCTTCTCTCCCCCTTACCCCATCCCTCTTCACCCTTGTCCGACTTCCCCCTTTCCTATCGCACCAGTTTTCCCGGAATTCCTCTCTATCTGCTTGAGATCGATCCAGGAATATAGAGGAATTGCTCTCTTGATGCAATATGTACAGTGTGTTGACACCAAGGATTTCAGATTGTACGTTCTGTGTGAATCGGCTGAGTACTTGCAGATGATTCCCTATACGTCCCCTGATTTGAGGTCGCTTTTGTGAAGCGGCTCCTCTTCCTGTTAATCTTTGTCATGTTTGGAAAAAAGGAAAGATTTCTTATTTCCTTAATTTTCCCTTAATGTGACACGACCAGTTCAGTCGACCTGCCCAGTTTGCAGTCCGTTTCTTGTTTCCGTGCACTGTGTACTACCGTACATCAGCAGTGGTGTGGCACCAAGTTTCGTTTCTCCAGTGACTCAATTCCAAGTCACCGGAGAAAAAGATTTGTAATCCGGCTTATAATGCAAGTTTCGCTTCGCGGTGGAGGACACATCAAAGATTTATAGTGACTTCTAAAAGCCAAACCATAATAGAAGACATGCTACAGCCTAGTGGACCGGCAGGCTGCTGTTATTCCTGTCGCCTGGCTGCTTGTGTGTTCGACATGACAAGTGATAACGCTCGGTATACAAATAGCGATGAGTTACGACGCACGGGCTGTGTTATTCTGTCTTTGGACACAGTTCAGTGGCCCTCGTTGTGATTGATGGCACTGAGCAAAAGAAAGAGAAAACGGTGGGTGACGACGAACCCTCTGAAATTAACCCTGTATGGCCCCGTGGTTACCTTATATACCACCAGGCTGAACTTTAATAAATTCTACGTTCTGCCCACACAGCCTATTTATGTTTTTTGTGTGGATCTCAGAACAAACAGCCATTATTTCGCTATACAACATTAACTGACTGATTTTTATAACCGAGACGGTGTGTGTTTACTGCGCGGTTCGGACTGGATGCTTAAATGTAATTTAGATTTGTGTCATTATTTAAAGAGTTGAATTGATTTTATCTTCACATTCCAGTGCCGACTGTAGTTGTCAATATTTCTCATTTTCTCCAGTTGTGACGGCCGCCATTTGTTGTTCGTCACGTCCGAAACGCTCGAGGGTGAAATTTACCGTGGTGATACCGCTGTCAGATCGTTTTGACGCTCTGGACTGACGTCTGCCATGTACTTATAAGGTGTGTACGTCTCGAAACACACCACAGGCGCCTCCTTCCCAGCTCCCACCTGCTCACAATTAACTCATATGTATATCCCCCGATTTCAGGTAATACACCGTGCAGCCTTGCAGTTCAGTGACTCAAGTAACATCAAGTTATGCGTGATTCGAGGCTTCCGTCGCAATGAAAATGAAATGTGCGCTCTTCTGGGACCTTATGCAGCCTAGAGGGACCACTCCGTACTGACATTTCGGGACACCCTATCGGTCCCATATTCAAGGGTCAGGTAGGAAGAACTAATTGACCCTAGAGGATGGTTCGATAGGTTATCCCGAAACGTCGGTACGGAATCATCCCTTTACGCTGCATACGGTTCCAGAAGAGCGCAGATTTCTGCATCATGTTATGTCTAAACAGAGGCAGTCATTGACTTTGTCATCATCAGTGCTTTGTTTCCCGAAAATTTGTTTTGCTCTGCGGTCCTGTGGGTTTTACAACAACTTGACGGATCCCCGACCAAACAAAACATGCATATCGATAAAAACACATTGTCGAATCCATTTATATTAATCCAAACTCCGAGGAGAGCACAAATGAACTCGGGGCTCCGCGCATTGCTTTTTGCAAAGACCTGCTTGGTTTGAGGCTAATAATTTGGACGGCTTCTTTTCGTTTTCCTGTTTGAGCCATTACCGTGGAGGAGCTTATATAAACATGGCAACACTGTTTTACCGTCAGTGCCAGTGCAATGATCATACCAACAAATTGACGTCGTTTTTCTTAGCGTCGTAATACGTGTTACATATTCAAGTAATGTTCAGAATTAAAATTCGCCGAAACGTCCAGACCGGCTGTGCAGCTCACACAGTATGTCGTTGAATTTGTGCCGGCTGTAAGTGAACCTGACTGCTGTGTTCACCTACACATATGCCAGTGTCCACTGTGTAAATGAGTGGAGCTGTACCTCTACTCCCCCTGCGTGACCCCACGGCGTGGATAGGGACATCTTTACCATGAATGTCTAAGGAAGTATCCGTGGTTGTTCTGGAGAGGTCAGAGTCGCTTGTCTGTTGAAGTGTTCTGAGCATCCCACAGTCCTGGAGAAACAGCGGTAAGCACCTGCGAGCACTTGTTCAGTGTACAGGCATGTACCGCGCTGATGTGACTAATATGATGAACATACTGGTGCAGTTCTAGGGTGGGCGTTAAGGGTGTACGACTTGCTCCCCCTGCAGAGGGCGTCCAGGCTGCTAAGAGGCGTCTGAAGTCGTGGTTGGACGCTCAGTGATATATCCTGTTGTCATAGGCCTTTTGTAGGTGAAAGTTGAACATTCGATGGACATGTTTGTGTGTGTTTTTTTAAATATATTTATTGGCATGCTCCATTACATTATGTTTGTAATACTACATGCTTACATGTTTGTGTTGTGTTGTTCCTCTGCCCCAAAAAAGTTGTGTTTTGTCTGACGTGTGCGGTTGGAGTACTACAAGGCCCGAAATACGATGCATCTAATATGCCTTCAGATCTAATAAAGAGCCAGACAGACAGACTGACTGACTGACTGACTGACCAAACTTCGTGGAGTTGAGTCTACAATCTCCCAGCATTTTGTGCAGCCCGCTGCTTCCTTGCCCAGTTCACAGCGCGCCCGGTTGTCTGCACTGACTTGCGCTTTCACTGACTTAGTAATGACAGGCGATTTTTCACTAAGAAGTCAGTGGAAGTGCGGCACATCATAACGGCCACACTATACGTATGGACCGACCGACCGACCGACCGACCGACCGACTGCACTTCTGTTTTACTTCAGTCAACATTCCGCCACCAAACAGCCGTCAAGTAACGTTATGAAGCAAAATATTATGCAAAAAATCATTTTATATCGTAAAGAAAACACAGCGTCTGCATTACAAATAGCAGCAAGTTAGTTCTGTGTAGGAAAACAGCTGGCGTGCATGTTGAGTTTGTGACAGAATTCTCCGAATGCAATATGTGGGCGAAAGGCAGAAGGTTGGTGTAATTACTTGCAGGTGGTACAGATAGTTACCAACGGGCTCTAGAGACGTAATACAGCATCCTTAAAATCAATTAAATGTATGAGTATATGAGTAAGTAAGTAAGTAAGTAAGTAAGTAAGTAAGTAAGGTGAAAGCCACTGCAGTGAAGTAGTCATTAACTTTGTAATTCTAAATCCTTACTTGGAGGATTATTTTATATTTTCATTAAAATGTCATATCAGAGAGCTGATGAAGAAATCCTGTAAGGTGGAAGGTTCTTAGCAGAGTGTTGATTCTCATTTACATCACAGGCACGATTCGCTTTCGATGTTAGAAGCCAAGTTTGATGAAGTAGCCAGTCGAAAGCATGTGAAGTGAAGAAGGTTAGTACAAGTCTGCCAGAGACAAAGACAGGAAAGGAGGGAAAGAAGAATGGACTTATAATGAAAGAGTACCAGTAGTATAGCAAAGTTTTCATGTTCAGTATACACATCCATTTTTCAGTTCTTTTAATTAATTAATTGGAGGGTATATTAGGAAAAGGAGAAGGAGTTGTAAGAAGAGGGGGTGTGCTTATTCTTTATAGAGCTTGCTGGTAAAATTTCATGAAATTATTAAGAGTCTAGCGTAGCGTTGCCAACTTGTCCGTGATTCTTGAGACAGAGAGAGCAAGACGTAAAGAGAGAGAGTTTATGGTTTTGGGCTAAATTTCATTAGCTCGATCTTGGGTTCGCGTATTTTATATAAGGCTACATTCTCTCTCTCTTTCTCTCTCTCACACACTTCTTCTCTTATGCCAGCTTGCTATGTAATTGAGAGAATGGTTCTGGTGTGGAAGCTATATGGGTAGAACATGGGGATAACTTAGTATGATGAATAATTAACAATATCTTCTGCACCCCTCATCTTACTATACTAAAAACCCACCCCTCGAAACCTCGTCCCTGTCTTACATCCTGTTTTACATCTTTTGTTAACAGATTATTTTTTTAAAAAAAGAAGATCATAATATAACGGTCTGAATGCTCAACTGAAATTGTGAGATATACGGAGTGAGAATCTTCAGAATTCGTTAAACACTAATCAGTATTTGCTACGTGCGGGTTTTTTTTCTTTTCCTTGCTAATTATTGCGGTTTAAATTTGTAATGTCTTGTGTTGTACAAGAGGCTGTCTTGCTAATTTATATTGTCTTGCGTTGTACAAGAGGCTGTCTTGCTAATTTATATTGTCTTGCGTTGTACAAGAGGCTGTCTTGCTAATTTATATTGTCTTGCGTTGTACAAGAGGCTGTATTGCTTATATGTATTGTCTCTTGTACCAGAGACTGTATTGCTAATTTGTATTGTCTCTTGTTGTACCAGAGGCTGTATTGCTAATTTGTATTGTCTCGTGTTGTACAAGAGGCTGCATTGCTAATTTGTATTGTCTTGCGTTGTACAAGAGGCTGCATTGCTAATTTGTATTGTCTTGCGTTGTACCAGAGGATGTATTGCTAATTTGTATTGTCTCGTGTTGTACAATAGGTTGTATTGCTAATTTGTATTGTCTCGTGTTGTGCAAGAGGCTGTATTGCTAATTTGTATTGTCTTGTGTTGTACAAGAGGCTGTATTGCTAATTTGTATTGTCTCGTGTTGTGCAAGAGGCTGTATTGCTAATTTGTATTGTCTCGTGTTGTGCAAGAGGCTGTATGCTAATTTGTATTGTCTCGTGTTGTACAAGAGGCTGTATTGCTAATTTGTATTGTCTCGTGTTGTACAAGAGGCTGTATTGCTAATTTGT
>Ga0136643_10020376_pt1 | contig 10028 bp, 8 predicted proteins | sample TergutLab28metaG_FD_96883 | JGI IMG/M metagenome (GOLD analysis project Ga0136643, IMG submission 96883) | Labiotermes labralis P1 segment gut microbial communities from Petit-Saut dam, French Guiana - Lab288 P1 (version 3) (version 3) | ecosystem: Host-associated > Arthropoda: Insects >... | reverse complement strand
TTGTGTTACAATTAGCCTGTAAGTTGTTGTTGTGACAAATGTTTTGCACACTTCTGTATTCTTTTATGTATGAGTATGTATGACTTTGACTACTTCCATATCTATCTAACGGAAGGTAAATAAATAAATAAATAAATAAATAAATCAATAGTAAAGAATGAGAAGGGTGATTTGGTTGCAGAATCCCAGAGTATAATGGCTAGGTGGAGGAAACATTTTTCTCAGCTATTCAATGTACATGGGGTTAATTATGTTAGGCAAACGTAAATACACACGGCAAAACAACTAGTGCCTGAGCCAAATGCCTTTGAAGCTGAGTTGGCTATTGAAAAGCTTAAAAATTATAAATCACCAGGTATTTATCATATCCCAAGACAGAACAATTTGCTGTGACATCCATAAACTTATTATTTCTCTATGGAATAAGGAGCAATTGCCTGAGGAGTGGAAGGAGTCGATCATTGTACCTATCTATCAGAAGGGTGATAAAACAGATTGTAGTTATTATAATGGCATATCACTTTTGCCAACTATGTATAAAAGTTTTATCCAATATACTGCTGTCAAGGTTAACTCCATATGCAAAGGGAATTACCGGGGAACATCAATATGGATTTAGCACTGCAGGTCAACTACTGATCATATATTCTGCCTTTGTCAAATGCTGGAGAAGAAATGGGAATACAACAAAGCAGTACATCATTTCTTTATAAACATCAAGGAAGCTTATGATTCAGGTAGGAGGAGGGGTCTTGTATAATATTCTCGATGAGTTTGGTATCCGCATGAAACTGGTAAGGCAAACAAAAGTGTGTCTGAAGAAATATAGAGCTTAGTCCAGGTAGGCAAGCATCTGTCTGACAAGTTTCCTATTAGGAATGGTTTGAAACAATGACATGCTCTATCGCCATTGCTTTTCAACTTTGCCTCAGAGTACACCATTAGGGGGGTTCGGGTAAACCAGGATGGGTTGAAATTAGATGGTATACATCAGCTTCTGGTTTATGCTGATGATGTTAACATATTGGCAGGAAGCAAACATACTGTAAAAAAAAACACAGAAGCTTTACTAGTTGCTAGTAAGGAGATTGGACTTGAAGTAAATGCTGATAAGACAAAGTGCATGGTCATGTCTCGAGATCAGAATGCAGGATGAAGGCAGAATATAAAGATTGATAATAGTTCCTTTGAAAGGGTGGAAGAGTTCAAATATTTGGGAACAATGTTAACAAATCAAAATTCAGGAAAAAATTAAGAGCAGACTGAAGTCAGGGAATGCATGCTATGTTTCGGTGCAGAATCTTTTGTTTTCCGGTTTGCTATCCAAAAACTTAAAGATTAAGACATATGGAACTATAATTTTGTAAATTAATGATTGGCGCTCCTCACCCAATATTGTTCAGGTGATCAAATCGAGAAGAATGAGATGGGCGGGGCATGTAGCACGTATGGGAGATAGTAGATACATATACAGGATTTGGGTGGGGAAACCTGAGGGAAAGAAACGACTTGGGAGACCCATGCATATATGGGAGGATAATATTAAAATGGATTTTATGTTTTGTTGACCGTGCATCTCGATATAATTGTGTAAAAAAAACCAGGTTGATACACAACTTATTCTTAGTATATTTCGTCAACCTCTACATATTTCGAGTGTATGTAGGCCCATCATAAGTAGGTACAACTTTATGTAAAAAACACTTAGTACTTATTACACTGGACAACAAATTTAAAAAAAAAATTTGTATCCGTGATGATTATGTTATTAATTTATTTGTTTGCATCTATGAAGTTAGAAAAGGGACATTAAAAAGATTACTTGGCTCTAGTTTTAAAATTATGCTACACTATGATATTTTATGAAATAGGTTGAAATATTATATGGAACGGTGGTTTAAATAAAAAACTAAATACTATTAATTGGAAAAGAATGTGTTTAGTAGACTTATTCTGTTTGGAGGTAATATTTACAAAGTAAATTGAACATCTGCACAGTCTTTTTTCATGTAAGCTTATTATTTAACACAAACGAAATCATGTACTTTTTTTCGTTTTGTCTGTCGCTTGTATTCCATGGTAGGGGCAGCACTTGCCAAAGTCCAACAGTAGTCGGCGAGCATACCACAGTTCCATTTCCCTTGATATCTCTTCTCCATTGAAGAAATGTGTTGATCGAAACGTTCTCCATGTTCATCACTCACTGCACCACAGTTCTCCAGGAAAAAATCCAAATGCGATTGAAGGAAGTGTATTTTTAGTGACACGTATGAGCCTAATTTCTGGTAGCTCTGCAAAAGGTTGTTTACAAGCTCCTCATAATTTTGAGCTCTTCTGTTTCACAAAAATCCTTTTACTACAAATTTAAAACTGTCCCAAGCAGCCTTTTCGTCTTCTTGAAGGAGTGTCAAAGTATTCATCCTTGTTAAGGTCTCATATTTGTGGACCAATGAAAACACCTTCTTTCAGTTTTGCCTCACTCAGTCTGGGGAACGTTTCTCATAAGTAAGTAAAGGCAGCTTATTCTTGGTTCATGGCCTTTACAAAATTTTTCGTCAGACCAAGCTTTAAATGCATGGATGGCAACAAAATTTTACTCGGTTCCACTAGTGGTTGATTTTCCACATTGATGATTCCTGGTTCCAGAGATTTTCTGGAAGGCCAATGCTTTCTTGAGTAACGAAGAGACCGAGCTCTGCTGTCCCATTCACAAATGAAGCAGCAATATTTTTTAAATCTTTGTTGTAGTCAAAGCAGTAAGGCAATTACTTTTAGGTCACCACAGATTTGCCATTTGATTTATCATAATTAATGGCGTCCCTCAGAATGATTATGTTCTCATATGACTCCTTATTATGCATTAAATGATCAACAGAAATAGAAGGTAGGGTGTTGCCATTGTGAAGGAGAACTGCTTTGATACTCAACTTAGACGAGTCTGTAAAAAGTCGCCAGCCCAGAGGATTGTGATTAATATTGAGTGTTTCCATCAGGCCATCAATATCATTGCAAGCAACAAGTCTCTTTTCCATTTTAAAAAATGAAATAGATCTTCGCGCCTTTTACGATACATACAAATCATTACTCATCACCTGGGAGCGCAGTGATGACACATGTATCCCTTCCCAAGTAACTATTTTAAGCATTAAGCCACACTTCATGTATCATGAAAACTAGAGCCATATTTGGTTTCAGCACATTGAATTGAAGAGGAATCAACTATTTTGGTTATGGATACTTTTTGTGTGTTGACCAGTGTTATTCCTTTAAATGACTGTCTGTTGTTCTGGTTGGACAACTATCATCTAAAAAAATAATAAGTACCAATTGTTGTACACATATGGTTTACCTCCTGATGATTGGCCTAGATATGCCTGAGACATTTAGAGGTTGTTGAAATATGTTTATTTTCAACTCATCCACATGTTTCAGGCAACTATGTGCCCATCATCAGGAGAACTTACTGAATATATATATATGTGTGTGTGTGTGTGTGTAATATATTTGACTGCAAATGGGCTGTCACCCAGTGGCCGTGGTTTTTATTGTGTAGATGTTGATGTTGTTGTTGTCATTGTCGTTGTTGTGCATCTAGTTGGTTTTTCTTTATACAATTATGATGGATCTTCAGGAAGCAGTATGTGAGATATGGACTGGATCAAGCTGGCTCAGGGTAGGGACAGGTAGTAGGCACTTGTGAATGTGGTAGTGAACCTTCAGGTTCCATAAAATGCGGGGAATTTCTTGACTAGCTGAAAACCAGTTAGCTTCTCAGGAAGGACAGTGCTCCAAGGAGTAAGTATTTATGATAAATAAATCTTATTCTACTCCCTGAAACTCTCATATTTTGAACCATCAGGATTGCTTTTATGATAGGACACTACCACCACCAGAACTGTGGTTTGATAAACTGATATTAAGCTTCTTTGAAAAACATAAGGAATTTAATAGGGTGAAACACTTAATATGTGGGTAACAAACATTTATCCGGTAACAATAGAAATACAATGTTTGTTTACTACATTACATTTTCTGTGGTGTCTTACATCAGCTATTATACTGGGGAAAAATACTGAAATTTGTTTTCATTTACTTTTATATATTCATGGGTTTTGACATGGTGGGAAACCAACAATAGTTGTCCCACGTCACATCATCACTTCATCAGTGGACAGTCGAAGTTAATGGAGGTATGTTCTTTTAAGTCAATGAGTAGTAGATTGTACAGAGTGTCACGAGAAGCTGGTGACATTTGCACTGCACATGGCGTGTAGCATGCTAGACATGGCATGTGTGACTAGAGGGAATGTCTCTCGAAATTATCCAAGAAACTTCTACTGATGGAAAACACAGCTTGAAAAGCTTAATGACCTCTTCTGATTTTTGTTGTGAACATGAATTCAGTGATTGTAGGAGTTTATTTGGAGAATGTAATTGTCTATACAGAGATGTATGGAACTTAGTGACACATTTTTTGAATACCTACAGATGTCAACAGTCACTTTTGTTTTCTGTTGCATAAGTTGAAGCACAGTCTGTTAAGAAAGGAAAACTATTTCTAGAAACAAATACTGCAGGCCATCAAATTAATGCTGGAAATTTCAGAATCCCCTCCCTCTACAGATTGTTTGATAGAAGAGAACTGACAATTGCCCTAGATTGAGAGCTACCTGGTACAATGTCAGAAATGCCATTTGTATTGCTGGGAGATGAACATGCACTGTTACCTTACTTAATGAGCTGTACTCAAGCAAAACATGGACACCAGAATTGTATTTTCAATTACAGGTTGTCTAGAGCTGAAAAAAGTGTAGATTGTGTTTGTGGCATGATGTGTGCTAAGTCTAAAGCTTTGCTTAACACATTGAAACAGGATTAATAACTATCATATTGCAGAAATTTGCAGAATTCAATAAAGAATATCTCTGACATACAAACATGAGTGTGAATGACTACTAACAACGAAGGTGAACGATATCATAGTCACTACAATATAAAAGGTTTTTATCCTTTTTCTCACAGCCTATTTGATTTTAACATACAGGCTAATATTTTTCATTGATTGAGGTAAAATAACTGAACTTTATGCTGCCTTCCCTTCAGCTTATGATGGTCAGGCTTTCTGTATAAATTTTTTGTAGTAGTTAAACTTGCATCAGTGAACTTCTTCATAGTTCATTATATAAAAATAACAGTGAAGGTAGCATATATTTATGTTATACCTTTCTAGCAGTATAAGAATGAAGTATGTTTCTCAGATTATTGTGCGCGCACACACACACACACACAAACACAGAGTCAACATGGCATAACAGTCCAAAATACTTGAATATTCATTAGTGTCACTGTGAAAACCTCAAATCTTGCATTAGATAGAGCAGTATAGAAGGTATGAAAATCCAGAACAGGTTGTAGACCTGGTCCTTGAAGAGGAGGAGGAGGAGGAATTTTTGTATGTTTTAATTGCATTCATTCTTATGTATGATTCCTCATGTTTATGAAGTATCAGAACTTTAAATGTTAGAGATATCATTACAATGTTAAGATTTATAATAGATGGTGTTATGAAAGAACAGTTTGAAAATTGATTTAATCAAACAGTGACAGATGAGCCTTATTTAGACATATTTTCGGTGAGGTTTCTTCCTACTCTCCCAGATTTGTTTGATCTCCATTTCCTGCTATCCATCTCTGTTGTCTCTCGGATCTTTGCATCTATAAAATTGAATGTGAGTAACATTTACAATTCGGTCAAGTTAAATAGTGGCATGTAAGAGATTTCTAAAATTAAAATTTTCATCTGTCATTGCTGTACTCATGGAATGTCCCAATGTGACACCTGTTACTTTTACAGGTGACCGGTATGAAGTGTCCAGTGGTGGAATGACATCAATAGTACCTGTACCTGCAGATGAATTTGTCATAACATTTATGACTTCTGGTTCAGAGACATTTATATATCTTCTTGCTGAAGAGGATATCATGACATCGGATATGATATTTATAAAGTTTTCTACATATAGATCATATGCTGGTGTATGCACATCTAAATACTCTCACTACCAAACTATTAATCTGCCTCTTAAACAAAGCAGGATATCACGGGGTTGTTCTAATACACAAATTTATTACAACTATAATGTAAGTACGCATTCACATTTCAAATTTTAATTATTACTATTACATATTACTAGTTTGCAAGAACTTAAAATATACTAAATAATGCATTCTGTGCAATATTTTGTGTTTTATTTTAGCCATGGACTCTCAGTTCCAAGAGGAATAATTTTTCCAGTACTGTTTCATTGTTCATACTCTATTCATCAAACAGGTGGTGTGGTGTAGTGTAAATGCTCTAGACTTGGATTTGAGAGATGGCTGGCACAAATGTTTACTAGGCCATCAGAAAATGTAGCAGAGATTTTTCGTAGTTTTATTCAGTCTCTCCAGGCCAGTACTGGAAGGGTTCCTCAGTTAGTACATATTCTCCCATCCCTCAATAATTTCCATTTATTCAGTCATACAGTTTGACACTGTTTAGATTTAGTTGCTGAGAATGTCACAAAATAAACCAGAAAACAAACAGTCCAGAAGGTCATTTCATGAAACAACATATCTTAGACAAATTACATAATCTCCAAGTTGTAATGGCATATCCTTAGATTTTAAGTGAAGAGGAGGTTCTCACTTATACAGGTTAGAAATTAATATATTGAATACACATTGGCAGACTGGTAACAAGGGGCATGCATGCAGTGTACGAATTGGACTAGTGCAAATAACCCATTGTTATAAATGTTCTGTGGTATGACTGTCATAAATGGGGTATGGGATTGGACAGATTCCTTGGAGCCACGCAGGTGTACTTTGAGATATATGAGCACTATCAGGAATGTTAGAAGTTAATATAAGATACATGGTTCAGTGTCATAAATTATAGAGGTGCAGGAATTCAAATTTAAAAAGTAACGAGTGTAGTTGTGAAAAGTGGTACTTTTACTTTTACTGTAGAAAATGGAACATGAACCACAACTTTGGGACTGGGAATTCAGTGGATAAGAAATGGTATTGCAGTTAATTAAGTAAAGGTTATTGATAATCACATGTCCTGTTTTGTGCCACATGAGTATTCTGGTAGAAAATTCAGTCCAGAAGTTACAGGGTATGGAAAGTTGCAGGAGTGATAACATGGGATGGTTGGTGTGTTTCTTTTTCTCTTCTGTTGTGATCAAAATACTTCCATATTTTCATTTACATTGCCCTTTTAATTGCATGTGGTGGGATGATGTAACAAAATGATATATAGTGCTGTATTTTAAGTGTTAAAAGAGAGTATTCAAGCCAGATGAATGCATAGTCATATGGAATAACTGACTACATAGATATTGAGGCTGTAAGGAGAAAATAGGAGGCATATCAGGTATTTAATATGTAAAGGTTTGTTGTAAATTTTTAACAGTGTTGCTATTACACAAACACACCAAGTGCAGATCTCCTTTAATTTTGCTGCATTTTTGAAAATCCATTAACCTTTATCCACTGGGTTTAAATGCTCACAGTACCACATCATAGCCAGAGTTTTCACGCTGTGCGTAGCAGTTTAAATTTCTGGTATATGGCACCTGACACTATAAATTGTATAAATTACACTTAAAAGTTTGGGGTTTCATATCAGTACTGGGGTTTACAACAAAATCTGTTCATTTTTACATAAATTTTTGCATATTGTGTATCAGTCATTATTAAATTGAATCTTTTTACCTTTATTTGCAATATTTTTGTACCCTATGTGTTCATTATGTACAAAAAAATTACAGTCCTGTCAGGGATTGAACTGTGGTTGTGCAGTCCAAAGTTTGCACTGGATAAGCGCTCTAAATTGGTGTAACAGAAAATGCAAGCCAGAATGCAGAAGTTGCAGGGTTAGTCACAAAATACCTGGAGAGATAATGTTGGCCTAGAATGTGAAATTAGCCAAACTTTTATGGTTAAAACATAGAACATTAAAAATACAAAGTTGGTGGCATGAAACCAAACAGCTGAATCTGTCATCTTCACCTTGGAGCAGAATCCTTGAGAAGCTGGTTGTTTCTTAGCTAAGATGTTCATTATTGTAAGTAATTTCGCAGTTCATTCTCATGTTCATAAAAGCTTACAATATATACTCTTATTGAATCCATTGCAATGTTATCCTCCCAATCACTCAAGTTTATTACATTTGTGTTATTTAAATTCTCGCATTTACCAAGAGGCCTCTTCCGTTGAGGTTCTCCTTCTAAATATGGTAGGAATACTTTGCCTCCCCCATGTGCGCTACATGTCTTACCCATTATATCCTAGATTTTACCAGCCTAACAGTAGGAAAGTTTATGATGTTCTATATTATGCAGTTTTCTTTGGCCTTGTCTGAATTCCAGATATTCTCCTTACCACTCTTAATTCAAAATCTTCAATTCATGTTTCTTCTTTCTTCTAAAGGGAGATGATTTAATTTCCTACCCATACAAAATGATGAAAAATATGAGAAGTAAAGCAGATAGTGGCATAAAAAGCTGAAAGAAAGAAATTGTGTGTGGCAGCAGATGTGCATAGATGGGAGGATAATATTAAAATGGATGAAGATTTAAATCTTGTGGGATATTGCAGAAGATTTGAATCTTCAGCAAACCACTGTGAGAATCGGAAGCCTTTCATTAAAATACATCTTACAGCATAAAATATATGAATATGATGTTACGGATTGAACTGATCTTACTCATGAGACTGATCAATGGCAAGATCTTGTGGCCAGGTTGATACATTGGGTTTCAGTATTTTTTTCATAGATGCCAAAGAAGGCTCTTCAAAATGGTTGGACTCTTACTGCAAGAGTGTTTGTAATTCAGCTGTTATAGTCTCAATAAAAATCCAATAGATGGAACATGTTCAGTATTTGGGATATTAGAGTGCAAGGAAATTTCCTCTTGGATGTAAAACACAGTTCTGATGGCCAGAATATATTATTATTTATTGTGTGATATTCTGCACTTTAATGGAAAATTAAATTGGAACTTTGAAGATATATTTTTTCTCTTCAGCTGTGACACAAAAGGGTTTATGAACGTTAATACTCTAATAATTAAGAAATTTCTTGCCTACCTGAGCAAGTATTAACTAATTCTGTTGCATGGAATTGGTTAGTAGAAATATTCAAAAAATTTATTTGGTTAATTGAAATGTGTCTATGTAAGATGTCTAGAAGTGTTTGTGTTGGTCATCATTTTTCTACTGTAATTCTTGGAAAGTAAAACTATGTTCTATTATTTTTTGGTGTGTTTGCAGTTTAAAAGGCTGAAAGAAAGTAAGAATCTGTGACAAAAATTTCTGGGTATATACATTTGTAGTGACTACGGGGGTTGTGAACCCACCGATGTCACCAATTTGTAGTGCCGGTTAAGCGATGGCAAAGCTTCTAAATATACTAGCCCGAACAAGCACTGTGTACGGGATGGGCGAGAAGTCACCGTACACAGACAAATACGCTACCATAATTTGATTTGAATCACTTACGTAGGCCTTGGTTACATGTCCAGTGAGTCCGTATGTGCACCTTGATGCTGGACACACAAACGGATGCGACTCCATGTCCTCTGTGAAATACGTCGGAGCATTTTTGGAATAAATGTGCGAAAGGCGTCTTCCACAGCTCTGCGCAAATCTTCGTTGCTGTTGTAGCGACGCGCAGCCACTCTTCCCTTGATAATACCCCACAACGAATTGTCTGGTGTGGTAAGGTCAGGACTGCGTGGTGGCCATGGCAATGGTGCTGGAGATGTCGGTGAGCCATGGCCAATCGAGCGGCCTGGAAAACGTGCGTTCAAAACATTGCGCACAGAAAGAGCGAATTTGCGGGTGCCCCAGCGTGCTGCAGCCACACGTCATCCAGGAGTCCTCTGTCTCTCAGCTGTGGTATGAGCCACGTCTCCAACATTGCCGAATAAGATGCCCCATTCACCGGTCCATCGAAAAAGTAAGGTCCAATCAGATAA
>Ga0136643_10020375_pt1 | contig 10029 bp, 7 predicted proteins | sample TergutLab28metaG_FD_96883 | JGI IMG/M metagenome (GOLD analysis project Ga0136643, IMG submission 96883) | Labiotermes labralis P1 segment gut microbial communities from Petit-Saut dam, French Guiana - Lab288 P1 (version 3) (version 3) | ecosystem: Host-associated > Arthropoda: Insects >... | reverse complement strand
TTCCATTAGAACTTTATCTCTACTGAGCAATTCAGACCTTTTGAAGTTATGGGTGAAGTTTCGTTACTATATAAATATTCTGTGTATGCATAGTCAGAAGCAGGACAGCAGAAACAGTGACATGAATACTTTAGGATTCTATTCGTTAGGGATATGACACTGCAGCACTGGGCAATCTGATCTCAACAATGGAAAGCAATATAGTGTTCTCTACTTAAACGATTGAAGTGTTCAAGAATTCTTTGTGGAAATTATCAATTACCCACTGATGCAGCAACATGTCCCAGAAGAATGGAATCCTTAGCCACACCAATTCAAAAACCTCAAAACTCACCAAGAACACCTTAGCCATGATGGAATACTTCTGGAAAATGATATTTTATATTTAACTTCTAAAAATTCATTAAGGTGGTCAAGTCATTTGCACTGGTATGCTGTATGTACCCTCTGAAAGGTCGATCTGTTGGTGGAGTTACAAATTACAAGTATCTTGGCATGTGGTAGCCATTGACTTTTAAGTCCGATGTTGTGGATCAGTTGTTATTGAGGTTGGATTAGAATTTATTTGATTGTGATTTAGTCAGTGAAGGTGTGGGGAAAAAATTTGGTAATGAAAGTAAATATGCTGATTGAATTAAATGAGAAAACTGTCTAACAAATTCAAAATATATAATTGACAAACAGTTTATTTTACATTTCTTATAACTGTTTTCCCATATGTAAGCATACCTAAATTCCATTTTACATCAAGAGTCAAGTGCAGCCAGACATGGTTTAGACATGTAAATGTTGAAAAGTTCATATGGTCTCCCAATGACTGTTATATCAATTCATCTGTACAGGCTCCTACAGCTTGCCTTTCAAAATTATATATAAGTTCTATGTTCCAAGTGGATGAATTTTCTAAATTCAGCCACTGTTGTCTGAGGCAAGTTATTCTTGAAGTAATGCCTTAAAATCACTGTAAACTCCGAAGTATTCCTACAGACCGTTCTTAGCCCTTATCCTGCTAAAGTGGAGAATATGGTGAACTCCTAATAATGCCAGCAAATGGCAGATGGGATTTAAGTTGGTGTTTAAAGAGTTAAAGTAACTTGAAACTCCTCAATACAGTAATTGCTGCCTCATCTCATTTCCTTGCTGCTCTCTGGCCTATGGCAAACTTATGTCAGCCACCAGATGCTGTACAGGAGTTTTTACTGTTGGAGCAGAATTATTTTTTGCGTGTGTATGAACACCATACACCACTCCTCTATTAATATGAGTATACTGTATTAAGATGCATATAGGCTATTTAAGTTACACACCAACCAGTGCACATATATAGTCTTTAATAATCTAAAATTTACATTAAAACACTTAAAACACTCCTACATGTCTTGATCATACGATCATCCTCAGGGAGCATACTTTGTTCCTTGCTAAAGTTACAGTTTAAAACACTAAGTGATTTACTTCGTTATATTAATTTGGTGCTGTGGCAGCATGTCGTGTGTTATGTGCAAGTCGTATGCTGTTCATTTGAGACCGGCTGTCGATGTGCTTTTTGTGCCGTATAGGGTGAGACTCACGCTATACGGCACAACAAGCACATCGACAGCCGGTCTCAACTGAACAGTGTACGACTCACACATAACACACGACATGCTGCCACAGAACCAAATTAATATAACGAAGTAAACCACTGAGCGTTTTAAACTGTAACTTCAGCAAGGAACAAAGTATGCTCCCTGAGGATGATCGTATGATCGAAACATGTAGGAGCATTTTAAGTGTTTTAATGTAAATTTTAGATTATTGAAGACTATATATGTGCATTTGTTGGTGTGTTACTTAAATAAACTACAAAATGCATGGTGCAATGATAAAGATGCATATAGGCATTTATTTAAAATTACTATTCAATCCCTATAATGTGGTCACATGTCTGCTTATTGTTTCTGCTGTTCACTCATCTGTGAGATTATACCTGCGCAATGTTTATAGAAATTTTTGTGTGTCGATAATGCTAGATATTATGCAAAAAAGTAACAAAAAATGACAGTATTATAGACTTCGTACATTACAGGTTTTCTACTGTAATTAGAGTATTTATTTCCTGTGTGTCTGAGCTGCTACAGATTAGTTGTGCTCAGTAAGAGTGCCAAAAGTGAAAAAAATTATGGACAAAAGGTTTAGTTTGTAATTTTATTATATTACATTAATTGAAACAAATGTTTTGAAATGGTAGTACTGTGTGAAGCTCAGCTGGTAACATATCTTCAGTATTACCACTTTGCTGTTTGTAAAAATATATATATAAGTTGATTGTATGTTAAGACACTGTTCACCAAATTGTCATCATTATCTGCTCTCCTAGAGTATGACTATATTTATATTTTATTTTTTTATCTGTACCTTTTTTTGCCTTCACATTTAGTCAACTGCTGGCTGTGGATCTTCCAAACAAAGTGACTCGGTGTGTGATACAGAGCACTCTCTTTACTTTATAAAACAGTTTTGCTTGTAACGTTCAAAGAAAATAAAGTTAGTCACAATAATTCGTACATTGCCTTAGCTGAGCCAACAGCCGTTTATGCAAAGACTTTGTACCTGAATTGTTAAAAATCACATTATTTTACTGGTTGCTCCAATTACATAAATTCTTCATATTTCTGTTTAAAGCACACACAAGATGCAAACGTAGCATGTGTGGGGGCCAAGAGAGGGCATTCTGGGTTCTGGTGGGGGAAGTCTGAAGGGAAAAGACCATTTGGAGGACCTAGGCATAGATTGGAGGATAATATTAAAATGTATCTTCAAGAAGTTGGATGGTGGGGGTATCAGCTGGATTGACTGAAGGGGTGAGTGTAGTTGTCCAACATGATCATGATATGCTTGCAGCTGGGAACCACTGGTATGGACTGAAATGTGGAATGTGTTTATTGTGACAGGTTATCATAATTTTCACATTTGTACCGTGCATCTTGATATTATCAAAATTATATTTATTCACCAACTTATGCACTAATGAGTTGTCTTAAAAATAATATTAAAATTTACATTAAAACAGCTCCAACATGTTTTCAGTGCATATTACACCATCATCAGGGAGCAGCAAGCACAAATTATTGTGCTCCCTGATGATGGTGTACAATGCACCAAAATGTGTCAGAGCTGTTTTAATGTATATTTTAATATTGTTTTTTTAAGACAACTCACTTATGCATCAGTTGGTGAATAAATAACTCTTTGAGGTTATCATGAATTTATGTATGCAGGAATAGCAACAGATTTAGTATCTATAGCATTGTTTTGAAATGTTGATGTGGAGCATGTACATTGGCAACACTTGGCAATTATTAATCTTCTTCTTCTTCTTCTATTGACTCTACAACCCTGGGTGGGTCTTGGTCTGTTCGACAATTATTAATAATTCCCCATATTTTTCAGAAAGTTGCATGAAGTAATGCAGAGTGTGTGTGATGTCCAGCGGAGACGTGCATCACTGGCAAGGAAATTTTTATTACCCTTCCTTAAGAAGTATTTCACAATATTATGAAACTTATTCAGAAAATAAGTACCGTTTAACTGTAAAAAAATTGTGTAAGGTTTCGTATAAAATTTTATTGTTATCAGATTCTATTTTCTTCAAACTATTTTTCCACATATTCGTTGCCATTATTGAGGCACTTATCATAATGGGGTACAAGTTTTTGTATACCCTTCTCATAGAATGCAGCCACCTGCGACGTTAGCCACTACTGACAATGTCATAGATTAGAATCCTTGAGATCTGAGGAAAGTGCAGGGACAGATCAGAAATTGTGAAACATCTGTCATCACGCACTCTTTCGTTGACCTTACACACCAAATCACCATTCACCAAAGATGGAAGCCCACTTCACACCTCATCGTGCACGTTGTCCCGTCCTTCATTGAACATCCGAACCCATTTCCTAACCATGCCATCACTCATCGCATTGTCACCATACACTTGACAGATCTGGTGATGAATCTCACTTGGTAGCACATTCCTAGTGTTAAAAAAACGAATTACAGACCGTGTTTCAGAGTCGGCAGCCCCTTCAATTGTCTTATACATGTTTAACGCACAGGAACAAACATAAACATAACACGAATTTCACGAAATGGCGTCTGTGGCTTCTCAACTGATAGAGGAAGTCACTGCACATGCGCAAAATAACAGTCACAAGGATGTGCGAGATTTATGCACAGACGGTACTTACTTTCTGAATAACCTATATGATATGTATATTTAGAGAAGTAAAATTTCAGCAATTGCGAACACAATGTAGATATTATTTGTTAAACATTTCTAAGCAATCTTGGTCACAGCTATGTTAGAAACAGATGTGTTTGCAGAAAAAGGTAAAATTTTCCCCCTCCATTCAAAGCAGGCATATAGGAGGAGTAGCAGTGTAGGTACACTCTTTCTTAACCTTCGCACTAGATGGAAGTGAGTGGTCAAGTTCATGTCATCATACACACACACACCCACCCACCCTTTTTTATACATTTAAATTTTGCTATATCATAATTTGAACCAGATTAGGTTAGGAAGTAGAGTGGCTGCAGGTTGGACAACAGGAATTCATTTACAGTTAGTGGCAGGTCATTCCTTTAATTCCACATCCCAAATTTCTCTGGAGCCAACCCAGTTTTATGTCAAATGGTTTGAAGCCATTTGTGTTGGGATGAACACACTAAAGGATGAAGCTTACCACTTTCTGTTCAACTCTGTCATCATCATCGTCACCACCGTCACCAGCACCAGCACCACCACCACCACCACTGCACAGTATATAGACACACTCTCTCTCCCCCTCCTTCCCCCCCATCTCTATTTTTTTCCAAATTTTACGAACATCTAATTTTTGTTTTCCCACTTTCATTGCAGTACGTTTCTGTCACAGATCCCAAAATTTTGTTACTGACTTTGTGATAATGATAGGAATATACCAAGTAGTAATTCTGCAGTTTGGACTAGACCATGAATAACAGCAAGACAGTAGTGTGTGTTGAAACTACAAACTGAATATTTTCTAATGGTATACACTGAGACCTGGTATACTGATACAAATAATAACACTTCAGTATGTTCCCTTTTGCGTAAACAACTAATCCACTTCTGTTAGTAATATATGCTTGCTGTTGCCATTATTACTCATGTACTGTAGATCTGACAGCAAGCGATACTGATAGGATACTGTTCATTTTGTGTCCTCATTGTAAAGCTAACAGTATTACCTTCTGCAGTTCATCTTCCACAGTTCATTTAATATGCATCATCTTTTTCCTATAGGGGCATTAATTTTGGAGTGACACTTGTAAACTCTTTGTACCACATATTTTGTGTATATAAAAAAAAGTTACTGTTATGTACTTTGACTTTACTAGTCTGAAGTGTAATTTTTAATCTACATGACATTTTGATTACAATGTCTCGACTGCCATTTATGTGTGATGTTGAAATACAAGTTATTCTGGAAAATTTAGGTTTGTTATTATGCCTGCAGTAAATACATTAAATTAATGTTCTTAGATTGTATTTTCAAGTAGGAATGTTTAAACGTACGAAAAACACTTTTACCACTCCTTGGCAAACTGAAATTTAATCCATTAACACAGAAACAAATAAAGCAGTTTCTTACACAGCTATAAATTTTCACATTTTTGTTGTAACAGCATTAGGAAATTCCTGCTTTCTGCATTAAAATACACCTGTACGTTTTTATACTTGGGCTCACAGATGCAATCATCTTCTTATCCCATTCCCAAAAGTCTGAATATCCTGAACAATTTAATCTGTAATACAATGAAGCACCTTTTGAGGCACAACTGTCTGCCAGTAATGATGAGGTTAAGGAGATGAAATGGCAAGTTGCTTGACACTGAATTGTTGCCTATGCTTTTTACATTTCTTAATGACATTAAAAATGCTGTTGCATATGGAATTGAGTGAGAAATAACAGAATTATTATGGATAATGACCTTTGAAATCATAGAAAGTGACCATAACTTGTATGGAGAGACAGCTTTGGCTTTTTGCTAAAGGAAGTGAGGTAACATTTCAGAATGCAGTTCCAAGATAGAAATACCTGTAATTAGCTTAAGATGGAAAGGGCCATAGTGATTAGTTCTTTTATTAAGTGTTTGCTGCATCATTTAAATTCATGACACTGTTGTACCTTCAAACAAGTTAACTGTTGGTATTTTAATTGGATGTTTGGAATTAGTAACTCTTGCTCAGTTCCTGGCTAGCTCTGAAGTCTGATACATGGCAGCACCTTTCCCAACTAGAGTTTGGGCTGTCATATTGTGAGATGATTTGTATAACATGCTCCACTAGCCAAGAAAGAATCAAGGTAACAAGGCTCTATCAAGAGAGTTCTTCACTATAACAATTTAAACCTCTGTCTTAAAATTTTAGACAATGTTATGGAGGAGAAAATGTCAAATTTATACTGCTGATGGGACACCTGTGGATAGTACTTTCAGGCATTTTGTGAGAACAGTGAACAATGCTTGTCTCTATACAGAAATAATTATATTACACCTGCAAGTAATACAAAAGAATACAGGGATCGTACCATGGGCACTACTGAAAATTTTGTCTGTAAGACTTTCAAAATGAAGACAGGAGGTGTGGGTGGAGTAAACTTTCAATCACTATACATGCCGGCACCGGTCGTAAGGCTCCCACAATTTCTGGACAAAAGCACGTGAAGGTGGCAAGGTTGTCAGCCCTGGACACCGGCACCCTTAACCCCCCAGGAGATAACCCTCGTACTCATTTCTGCTTCAGGCTAAGTCAATCCCAGGGCCACAGTGCGGCCGGAAAGGTCAAGTCGATGAGCAATTCAAATGACCCCGCAACCTTTTGCTTGTAGCGCAACGCCTCAACCAACCCTTACACACCGCTAACCTCCTAAAATTTCACTTAGTGTCAAAATTCTGGTTATATCTTGAGTCTATTTTTTTATTTCCTGTAACCAGTAATGCAATGACCTAATATTTGCCACTACTCTCAATTTAAAAATCCTCAAGGCCGAAATATACACTGCACGGCAGATTTGCAACTGCACTAGTTTACCGGTAACCAGCAGTTGTGCCTCAGTGTCAACTTAGAGCGCCGCATGTAACAGCCTTTGATACTAGCAGGTGGATCAGAGACTACAAGTAGCAAATTTTGCCCACACGTCGTAACACTGTTGTCATGCACAGACTAAATACGAATACGCCGGCAGGACGATTACTGTGTAAGTTAATCATAGCTCTGTAGGTATGTTTGCGAGTTAATCCGTACTGTCTTATCCGTGATGTTTGATGTGTTCCAGTCATAAAAATGGCGCGTTTGTTGTGTGTGGTTGGTGTGTCTGACGAATGTTGAAACTGTGCTGTATTTTCGAAATTGATTGTGTATTATGTGTTCTGTGTGTGATGCTGCGCAATTTAATTTTCGCCTTCCTCAATGCAGTGTTCACGTGTATTCCTTGGTAAGTCTGATCCGTTCAAATATTATGCGAAGTTTGAGTTTGTGTGAAAGGTTATGTGTCTGTGTTTGAGAGTATATTTGGTAACGGTATCAGGTTGAAGTGTCTTATACTGGCAAAAAGAGTACAGTTGTCTGTTTACGTAATTTCGAAAGATGGATTGACCACGTCATGAGGGGAGTTTACGTGTGTTTCCACTTATGCTAGACCTGCGCGCTAAATCGCGGTCTGTGGCCGGCTATCCGTCCGGGCCCTTGTACAGTACCTGTTGGATCGGTGGGTGGGTAGGGGAACCAGTGAGCTGGTGTGGACGCTCTGACGAATAATAAGGCTGTTTCCCTTGCAGAGCATGTGTCCGAGTCACTTTACCGACAGAATTTGTACCTTAAGACAGGGCTGACCAACCTCAACACACAGGAAGGAGCCTTTCGGGACTTATGTATAGATATATCGAAAGGTGGAGGTGGCTTGAATTTACCACAGCGCCGTTATTTACAAGTTACGCTAAAAGTACGGTTGAATGACTAGGTAGTATGACTTGCTGAACTGGTTAAAACACAAGGAAATATTGGTTTACTGTGTGCTGTCTTAAAAGTGATGGGTTATAGTTGTAAACATTTTTTCTGTTAATAACGTTTCCATATTATGTTCTGTAGACCCATTTTATTATGTTTGCTAAACTGTATTGCTGAAACTATTCAGGCGACCGAGGGCCGCAGTTACTTTTCTCGTGGGCCGCATATTGGCCAGCGCTGCATTACAAGTATGCCACGCCCGCTGTTGCGTTGTCTGTTTTTCCTTCGCAGTAACATATTTCTCATTTTAAGGCTTGTGACCGTGCGTTTTAGTGCTGTTATAGTAAATTAATTCAAGGGCTGTAATTGCCCCTGAATTCTGGGCAGGAGCTCTGTGCAGTTATAAAGCGTTGTCACATAAACGTAATAAAAGCATTGTAATAGATGTGTAAAATTAGAAATTGGTACAGAGATTTAATGGTAAAATCTCAGCGGATGACACTGTGGGACACAAAGGAATGTACGAGAGGTTAACATCAAAAAGGAGCGTAAGGAAGCAGGATATGGACCGGTGGATGTTTTTGTAAACGTGGCAACAGATGTTTGAAATCTTTAAAAGCATGGAACTGGTTCATTCAGCACCATCAAAGTAACTGCATTTAACCCGTGGGTTTGGCATTTAGTTTGTATGTCAAGCGTCAAGTATACGTCTTCTTTCTGCGTTTGTGCATGACTTGTTTACGTCCATACAACTTGGCGATGTAGTCTGACGCCTAACAGCTCTGACGTTTATTATACTGATTTTGTACCTTTGAAATGATTTTGAGATGGGTGTATGTAGGATTCGATAATGACACACCTCGGAACCATAACACACCCACGTAACGACGTTAGTGAGGACAACACAGACAATTGGACCTAGTCCATAAAGTTGGTGGTGATGATAACATTTTGAAGCTTTCGCGGTGGATAAAATTCAGTACCAACTGTACACCTGACAGCCACATGAGGTGGTTTTTGACATCAGAACCGTGATGACAGAGTCGCTGTCTTGAAACATAGCTCAGCGTTATCCACCTGACATGACTGTCAGCTCGAGAGAAATTTATTAAATAATGCTGATTTGATTATGCCTTCTGAGGTTAAAACTTTCCATTTTATCGAGGTACGAAAACTGAGAGAAGCCATGGCTCATTTATGGTGGTGGCATAAAAATGTACCCTTCGAATTATTGGAAATGTAGTGAACGGTGTTTAATTAATTAATACGCGAACTCTTCAAATGTACAACGTAACGGGGCTGCGTAACTGTGTAAGCAGTTTACATGTAGAAAGGAAGCAGTAAACGCGTAGGGTCACGTACGTTGGCATTCGCTTGTTATGAAAAGGATTAATGGAGCTCGTGCCAGCGTGCGTGACACTGAAAAGAGGACATTTATGAGGCAAAGCGAAACAGTTGGAAATAGCAGAGAGAAAAAAAAAGGGGTTTATTAGAGCAGCCAGCAAAGGTAGACACAGTAGACGGGGGAAAAAAAACCCCGAAGCAACCCATTAACAGTATCATAATTAAGAAAACCGTATGCAGAGTACTTTAAAAAATGCTCCTCATCGCAGCATACAAGAAACACCAGCATAGGGTTTACACCCACAAGAATGTCCAGATTGTACATGCAGCCACGAAACAAACAACTTCCACGTGTCACAACTGTTAGCGTTTTACAGATTGTATTTTATGATACAACAACGATCACGTGAACATTTTAATCTACTAATTTTATTGAGTTTTAAGTTTAATGATTTTGTAACTTTAGCAAAGTACAAGTTTAAGACTCCCTGCAGATGATACAGACGCACTGCAACGTGTAGGAGTGCTTACGATATATAAAATATTGTTAGTATATATATATATGACCGCCTCTGTGGTCTAGTGGTCAGAGTTTCTGGCTACAGATACAGAGGTCCCGGGTTCGATCCCCGGCGCTACCAGATTTTCTGAGTAGTAGTGGGTCTGGAACGGGG
>Ga0136643_10020367_pt1 | contig 10032 bp, 4 predicted proteins | sample TergutLab28metaG_FD_96883 | JGI IMG/M metagenome (GOLD analysis project Ga0136643, IMG submission 96883) | Labiotermes labralis P1 segment gut microbial communities from Petit-Saut dam, French Guiana - Lab288 P1 (version 3) (version 3) | ecosystem: Host-associated > Arthropoda: Insects >... | reverse complement strand
CTGTTCCTCGCCTGGGTGTGTTTCTCTGTGGCCTTCTGCACAGTGTTCCAGGCATTTCTCACATCGTTTCTTATTGACTCCCGATACAAAACACCAATTCAAAATATGGATGAACTGTTCGCTTCAGATATTAAACCTGCCTACACACAAAGTGACGATACTTTTTTCGAGTTAATTGTCGGAACAGAATCATTACAAATAAAAAGAAATCATGTGAATTGTCCGTCGAAGGAGATTTGTTTTGCATGGATAAAAGATCACAAGAATGTGTCAATTATTTTGCTCGATAAGGAAGCTGAATTACGTTACGCTACAGGTGAATTTGTTGGCAAGAACTCTGAACCATTATTGTGCAAGTTAGAAGACGGCATATTTCTTAGTTTTGGCCAGTCAATGCAATTGTTTCATGGAGACCCACTGACGAGGAGATTTAATGAAATTATTGATCGTGTGGTTGAAGCAGGTTTATATAATATTTGGTACTCTATGGTAATGAATATATATAAAATATTTTCCCATAAGTTAGCTATCGTTCACCCGCTTGATGAATATTACAGTTTTAACCTGTATCACATGCAACCTGCCTTCTATTTACTTTTTATGGGCTGGTGTCTAAGTATATTTTGTTTTATGATCGAGGTTGTGTATAATCGCTTATTAAGCAAATGAAATTGAAGTTATAATGGGTGGCCTGCTACGTATATTAAATTATGTCAGCTGTTACACAGGACCATGTTATCCACTCCTCGCCAGGGAATTCATTTGCCATCTGTCAATCAGTGAACAAGTCATGCGCTCGAAGCGTGGTGTTTAAAACCACCAATCTGTATCTAGCACACTCCATACCTGAAAGACAAACAGAAGAAATTTATTTCCTTTCAAAATGTATTTATTAGCTGCATAATTTACACTGAACGAATTTACATATGGAATAGAAAATTTGAGGTATAATAACGAGGTAATTAAACTGATTGCAAGTTCCCTCTCTCAAAATTATTCGCCACGAAATTTACATTTGTGTACTGAGACAAACGTGTACATACCAAATAGGAAACTCGCTTGCGAGTAGCGTGTAAAACAGTCTCGTGTGACCCACAAATGTATGAATTTAAGTGTTTCCTTATGAATTATCACTTCTTTATTTCTCCTTTTTCGAAATATTCCCCCATGAATTTTCACAAAAATTCGTTTATGTTCATTTTGGAATTGAATCTGAACTGATTTTCAGGCCGCTGATTGTTGGTTGTGAAATAACGTTGCACGCATTTACACATTGAGAAATATAAAGCACTTTTTACGAAACAAATGATGTATCATTTGGTGTTGTGTAACATTTGATTTTATTTCTCTGTAATTTACTTAAATACACTCTTATTGACAATCACGAAATTTTTTCAAAATTCATAGTGTTTCGTAACTAATTATTTGAAATAATATGAAGGAAATAATTAGTGTTCTATTTCAGGTATATTTCTGTAAATTCCTTTAACGTTCTTGTCACTCTAGCTGTTGTGATGGCTGTAGTTGCAATGTTACGATAGCACGGATGTTCTCCGTTTTCCTTGTAAGAGCTTTCACAGAACATTAGTTGTGATATTGCGTTCTGTGGCATTTGTATTAATGAATGAAATTATCATTATCAAAACAATGAATATTATTTACCAAATTATGACTATTTTATCCGCTTGTGAAATTTAACACAAAGACAATATATATTTAATTACGAATAACTTAGCAATTATATATATATAAAATATAATTACAAGATATATACTATGTAGATTATTAATATAAAATTATTTATATTTTCTTTTTCATGTAACCTAAAGTATAATTTTACCCAAAATTCACTTGTATTTAGAGAGCTACTCATTGTATTTATGTAGAGATATTTTGAATTTTTTTATGACATATACCACACAAGAAAAAATTTTGTGAATTTTTTTTATAAATGTGTCTCTGTTTCAATAAATAAATTTTATTTCACAAAATAACTTTTCGTTAAGTAGTTTATCTCTTTCATTTCTCGTGGTCTTTGTTCGAAATTAAAATAATAATGTTCACCATCACTAAAATCTTAGGCCTACTTTATATCTTGAACGCCGTTCTGCCCAACCTACATACGTGAGCTACGTCACATACCACCACACTGATATTACATAAAGTTCTTCAAAATGAGTACCTGAAAGCTCAAAATCTAACATGTCTGCTGGCCGCAATACACAAGTGCCCTCAATAACGTTACACAAGCTTCTGAACAGAAAGGAATGCAAATGTGACAGTACATAGGGGAAGACAGTGCGTATATTGAATTTTTTATTAATAACACAATAATTTACAATTTGTAAACTTTCATTTCATGGATATGAAAAATTGGCTTACGTACATGTAAAAGCATGCATCAATTATCGAAGCCTGCTTTTAGTTCTATTGATTACCAAATACCAAGAAGTGAAGCTGTGTGTGTTAACTTTAGATGTCATTTGGAGAGTTTAATGGCACATAACTTTTTCTCATGTAAGAAGGAACACATAAATAAAGAGTAAATAGAAGAAAATTATTAAGTCAGTCATTTATTGAATAAATATTTGATTTGAAATAATGTATGCCAGAAAATATAAAATTCTCCTTCAAGAATAAAATTAATTTATGTTTTTTTGCAGTCTATCTTAATTATACGAAAACGTTTTTCTGAGTTACAACATCAAAAGTTTAGACACACAATTTTCACCCATACAATTAGACACACACACATTTGGATACACACAAACCGATATGATATATTACATACTCAGAAGCATTTTGACACACAAAATTAGATTTACATAACTTGAAATAAAATTAGACACTTTTATACACATAAATGAGCAATACCTTTACCCAGACATAATTGGAAACATACAATTAAACACACAAAATTACACACTCACACAAATTTAGACATACACTCACAGAGACACTAAATTTGACATATAATTACACAATAATTTTTCTACAAGTAAATTACACATTATTAGACAAACACAAATGAAAACACAACATGGGTGCACACATTTAGAGACACACAACTATACACATAAATGGACAATAGCCTTTAGACAAAATAACGGGTGGGAATCTTTCAAACTTGCAATTTTCCCACTACATATGTTGCTACCTGCACAGCACCTAATACACAAAAGGCAGGAAATCTTGTACGTATAATGTAATAATTCGTCTCGTTCGAGCTTCCATTTGTGTAGTCGAAAATAAATAATTATTACATATTTTGAATATTTAATTGGATCTTTGTTTGGCCAGTAAGAATTACGCATGGACCTTAGCGTTTTCTATGACCTGTCTGTCGTATTATTATATTGTACATAATCTCATAAACTTCACAATTTTCAGAAATATATTTGTCGAATTTGAATTGTGTCTTTACATCCTCTGTGAATATAAATGAAAATTTTTTCATTCTAAGAAGATTAAAGAGAGAAATAATAAAAATTTTAATTTTTTCATGCAAATTTTTTGTTTGTATTTTATTTTGTGAAACTGTAACTTTCTCAACAGTTTTTCAAAGAATACAACTATATAAAATTTCATGGATATCCTTCCAGTGGGAGACGATTTGTTGCGAGGAGCAGACAGAAAGACAGCCGAACGGACAGAGTAATAATTTAATTAAAAATTCACATATCGCCATTTAGTGATTGCGCCAGCAATATACAAATACTCATGCTGTGATGTTCGGAAGTTTCATTTCTTGCACCGTTCGCTTAAAATTCAATTTAAAAAAACCAAGATGAACACAGCAGCCTAAACCCAATAGTATCTACCTATTAATGGAACACAGCTATTGTCGTAATATTTATGAGTATTTGTTATGTTTTAACCTTGAAAATGAGGAGGACAGAGAATCGAAAATAATAATAAATGGAATGTCATTGGATGCAGAATGTCAGTAGTACTTTTGTTTAGTTGGGTGCAAGATATTGAATTTTTGTGTTATCAATAACTGCAATCTCTCTATCTGAGTTTTAGTGATAGTGATCAATGACGATTAAATTCTAAAATCTTTTAATATATTATGCAAAATACATTAATGCTTAATATAAAAATCTCTATTATTCACACTCAAGTAAAAGTTCCTTTATTTACAACAAATTTTATTGTGTTATCACTATCAAATTTTTCTTAAGACATAACTTTTTCCAACAAATGCCAATCAATTCCAAGATATTTGGGAGTAAAATATGAAGGAATTAATTACGCTTACACTTTTACTGAGTATTTGGTACGGACTTCACAGTATTAAATAAATGATATCAATTGTACATTCCATTTTAACCCCAAAAAACAAATCCTTGCTTGTGAAATTACAATAATACTGCTCTATTTGTCACAGGGGGGCAAGATTGTTAATTTTAAATCTCTAGCAATAGCCACAGATGAAGGATTTGTAGGATAAGTAGTGCAATATCTTTGCTTTCATGTGGATTACTGCATAATTGTTTGCAGTTTCTGCAATCCCTCTGAGAAACCTTTATGTACGGACAAAAAATGTGGATTCATAGGTCTCATAAATACCGCCCAAAAGCAACAATATTTGAATTTAGTTTAGGCGTAAACTAATCCCTAAATCCAAACTATATTTGTTTCGTCGGAAATGTTGCAATTCTTTAATATAATCCACAGGTTCAGCCGACAACAGTAAGAGTTACGTTATTGATTTGTGTTCCGTAGTAGCCAAGAGCGATTTTCAGCAAGGTCTATTTCATTCCTGCCTGAATATATTCATATATATTTTAAATTTCTCTAGTAAATTTCAGGAGAATTTGCTTAATTATTTCTAAATAGTCGTCTTTCCAAATTTATTCCAATTTGTTTACCCAAAATCCAAACATTTAAGAACTGCACTCATCCGGAAATTTATTCAGAGAGCAGTGCTAATTACTTACATATGTTTCGAAAGAAACTGTCAAAAGTTTCTTAAAGCTTTTTAAAAAGATTTGAATGCTTTTATATATTTATATATTCCCTTCAATTATACACATTATGTGGCGATATATACCCTTTAATTCAGGAGTGTTGGGCAAAGCAACTTACACGATACTATCCCAAGCATAATTTAAAGAAATTTTTGAAAGAATTAAGTAACCGTACAATTTCACTGAAAATTTTGTACAGTGGTCATAATTTCATTAATTTAATGAATACTGTGCGATTTATTTTACGTTAAAACGACACTTATTCTGCTCTATCTGTCACACTGCGCTACTTTCAATTCTGATATTCAGATGCATTAAAATTCTCTGGCTTACAGAATATACAAAATCGTCATACTTTGTACATATTATTCGTATAGCTATATAAAAATAAAGAAATTCAGAATAAATATTTAGCAATTCATTGCAAATCTCAAGAATCAGATCAAAGGAAACACAATAATTTAAAATGTATCTTGGCCGTATTAAATAGATTATATAAAATATAAATTCTTTACAAATATTTATAATGACACAAAAATTGCCTGTGATTGACTCGAGTCGTTTAAAAGGGCACTAAATATTAGTATTACTTTAAGTGTTATGTTACATTTGGCAGTTGGCGTACAAACTGTTTTAGAACTAATTCCTGCACGATGGAGGAATTTGAAGTTTTCAGTTCATTCATATATTTGTACAGGTGACTTTCAAATTATTTTAGCTTTCCATTAAATAAATAGTTTTCCTTTGGCACTTTCAGTAAATAATTATCGCCAATCATACGAATAAATTAAGAACGTGATTCCCTCACGTCTACAAGCCGACACAAAAACAAATTCTCTTCAAATACCCACAGTAAAGACTTGAATTTTAATACCGCAAACATACGTACAAAGATACAATGCAAAGTATGAATTATTATTATTAATACAAGGAAATATTTGTATTTATGATATTATATTTTACATTTAATCAGGGTGTTATAGGTTCCTTTTTTGTGCTCTTCATGTAGGAAAATTGAACTTTGATATCTCGTTCATAAATAAATACATTTTTAAAATAACTCATTATTCTCTCAGGCAAAAAAACACAGCTGGTGAAAAGATCCATTCTCTAAATAACCGATTCTAATATATTTATGTTTGGAGATTGTAAAAAATTTTCAAATTATATTCAAATAAAAGATCAGATAAATTTTAGTGTTAAATACTTGCAGTTATTGAATAAATTTTGGGTGTCCAATTTAATATCTGCTTATGTCACAATTTAGAGTTTAAAAGTTAACTGAATGTCAGAAGGAACTGGGTGACAGTAGCGCTTCTCAAAAAGCTAAGGAAGATGTTTAATACTTCTTCTTTCACTCTTATTCGCGTCTATTTGACCACATACGTAACAAAGAGAGGACATTGATTTGATATTTGTAATAAGATCGTGTTTGTGGAACATTATAACGGGCGATATGAGGTATATTCCTTTAAACGGCTCCTGAATTTCGGAGAAAATTTGTTGCGTTTTATATGATGGCGGTTTCCTAAACACTTTTAGGAAATCAAACGGCTTCTCATCGCAGACGGCAACAGGCTTCACATACACACGCACATACAAATATAAACACACACACACACAAATCCCACACACTCAAACACACACACCCAGATAGGATTTATATGTTTAAAAATTTTGTATAATGGTATTGCATCAACAAATTAGCCGTCCTTTTAAATGACAGCATTGAGACCTGTTTTCTTAAAACTTATGACACTCCTATCCATGTAATATTATTAGCATCTTCTGAAAAGGCCACGTCTTGTTATCTTTCGTTCCAAGATACTTTGAATTAAAGTTTTTAATCCTTCAAATATAACACTCAAGATAAACACAACTCTAAACTTGGTTGTTATGCTTACATTGAGGGAAGGAACGAAGGGTGAAGTTGGTGAATAGGGTGCTGAAGGGAATATTTGAACCTAAGAAGGAAGAGATAAAAGATAGTGTAAGAAACTACATATTGAAGATATTAATGATCTGTATATACCACTAAATAATTTTCTGTTTGATCAATTCAAGAATAGTGAATAGGGTGGATTATAGCACATAAGGGGGAGGAGAGAAGTGCATAGAGGCTATTGGTGGGGAAACCTGAAGGAAATAGCCATTGGAAGACCGAGTGTAGACGAGAGAATTATAATGAAATGCAATTTCAGGAATGGGGGTCATGGAATGTGATTTGTTGGCTCAGTAGTTTGATTCTCGGAAGAATCTTGTGAATGCATTGATGAAAATTAGTGATCCGTAAATTGAGGTGTATTTCTTTATTATCTGACACAATATCAGATTCTCTATAAAGACTCGGCACCACGCTGTACGTAAGTAAATAACTCTGATGACGTCAGGCATGGTCGGGGAAACTGACAAGCAAGGGGTAATGTGAGAATAGCATCAGGGTGAAAGAGAAAATTTTTTGAAACCAACAGCGAGCAGCAAATTCTCGACAATTCATCAAGAAGGGGCTCACTTCCTTCATGACAGAGAATTTTCTTATGTCACTGAATATATCACGAACGAATCATTCACTAAATATGTCCTTTCCTTTTCAGAAGCTTCTCAAAACAAGAGAGCAATCATCTTCACATCTTGTTGTCCAGCTTCTGCCGCTCGCTGTTCGTTACACTCACTATCTGCAGACAGCATGATGCCAGCTCGAGTCATTTGAAGCCCCTCATTCAATTTCAAAACCTTGTTGTCCTCTCTATAAGCTCTGACGTATGTTCCTCTGCTTCATTAAGGAGCTACGTTTCCGAAAATCCACAGTGTGTTTCAGGATTGGTCCAGGTCATGCGATTTCCGTCACAGCAAGAATTCCTTTTCCTCCGCAAGGAGGATATATGGCATGATCCGTCTGGAGGAAAAGGACTTTCTATTCGGAACTGAAGTATTAGAATAATCTGGAGACATGTCATTTATTACTTTCGGAGAAATATATATTAAAAATTTTTATTTTCTGAAATTTTATATCAAATTTTTAAAATGAGATTTCAATTTTGATACGCCAATAACAGAATGAAAATTAATACAAGTAGCAGAATTTCCCTACTTAATCCTAGTCAGCATATTTCCTCTATAAATTAGATACTTAATGTTTCTTAAATTTGGAAAAGAGAACTTCGAATAGAATAAATTTCAAAATAAAAACCCACTGATACAGTAAGGGAATAAATATCGTGCTATAACCTCAAGGCCACCGTAATATTCACGGTTTCTGGGAAAAAAAGCCTTCAATTATTATATAGAGGAATTCTCGGTATTGCGAAATGAATGTGTGTTATGTATCTTGCAGAATGTAACTTTTGAGTGCATTCTGTTTGAGATATTGCTCATCAACGCAATTATGAGTGCAGCAATGTTGCCCCCTATTTCCCATACTGTACAGGAGGTACATTTGGTGCGATGTCCGACACAAATCAGCCAAAGATATTTCTCACCTCGGCGTTCTCTGATGATATAATCGCCAGCCTCCTACCGAGATGTGTAACAGGAACAGATTGTTGAGATTCATCGAACTTCAAACTGGCCTGTCATTATTACTGTTGATGGTAATATTAGCGTACCCGAAAATTCAGACTTTATAGATAGAGATAGCAGTTACATTATATTAATACCGGATGGGAAATTTGAGAGTTTTATTTCATATTTTGTGGTCTAATTTTAGACCGAAAGACGAATTCGCAAATCTCTGGAATTCTGAAACTCGGTTTGATGTTTGTGGAGCAAATGAATATTCAACGTGGCAACAAACGGCCATATTAGATTATTTCCCAAAACTCCGAATATATAACTGCATTATTGTAAGCCAAGTACATGATATACTGCACAAAGAATTTAGCAGACCGACATAATATAATGAAGTAGGCACATGAATGAAATTTGTTTTGTACACTTGATTTCCATATCAGAGTTAAGACCGTTCTATTGACTAGAATGTTTTCACTTCACCAAGAACACTGACTTGTTAATTAATTTACTAATGGTTGTATTGCGACAGGCGAACATGACTAATGGTTTTATACCTAATTCAGAAAGTTTAGGAACGGTGAAAATTCGGGTATATAATTTAGTTAGATCTTTATTTTTAAAGGAATATGCTATAATATTAGGTAGTATTTGAAAATAGTTTCCAATAAATTAATTTCTTCCTCCACCAATAAATATTACGTCATGAGACGCAGATGTTGTGCACCGTGTTTTGTCAAGTATCCAAGATTGAGCATCATTTTTTGTATATTTTCTGTGGATCTGTGAATAATTTTGGCTATATGGATTGTGATTGAGACAGTTTCGACTACACTTGTTGGTCGATACAACTGCACGTTGGAGTATAGGGTTTTTGAATTTTTTCATGACCTGTACTAAACAAGTAAAGTTATGTTTGTTTTTTTTATATTTCTCAGTTTTACACAAAATAACACTTTATTTCACAATAGAATTTATCGTTATGTTGCTTTATGTTTAATTTCCGACGGCCTGTACTCGAAATTAAAATCGAAGATTTTCCTGCTTCTCTGAAATTCAGTGCAGCATTTACATCTTGAACGCTGTTCTGCCCCACCTACATACGTGAGCTACGTCACATACCACAACACTATAATTACATAACATTCTTCAAAATGAGTACCTGAAACCTCAAACCCTAACATGTTTGCTGGTCTCACTACAACAGTGCCACAATATCGCTAAACAAAATGCAGAACAGAAATAAATGGAAATGTATCTTGACAAAAGGCATGACATTGCTCATAGAAAATATTCTTATTCATTACACAACTATATATATTTTGTGAAATTTTATTTCATGAATATGAAATTCTAGCATTTATATATTTATAAGAATGCATCACAATTTGAAGTATGCTTTTTTTCATATATAACATAATAACAAAATGTATAATGTTTATGTACATGTTATTTTATATACCACTTTGTTAGTTTCATTGCACATAACTTGTTTTCATATGAGAAGGAACTTGTAATGAAATAGTAAAAGGTAAGAAAAAGAATTTATTTG
>Ga0136643_10020363_pt1 | contig 10034 bp, 6 predicted proteins | sample TergutLab28metaG_FD_96883 | JGI IMG/M metagenome (GOLD analysis project Ga0136643, IMG submission 96883) | Labiotermes labralis P1 segment gut microbial communities from Petit-Saut dam, French Guiana - Lab288 P1 (version 3) (version 3) | ecosystem: Host-associated > Arthropoda: Insects >... | reverse complement strand
TAATGTGATGTATGTAGTAGCCTATACAATGTATTGTGAAAGCAAATATTACCGCCTAACGGCTCATTTATGAAATCAGTCTCTCTTCGTCCGTGTTGAACGAGGGATGCAAAATTGGTACGGCTCCCTCCATAGACAGCCGAATTATCCCTTTCCTGTTGTCGCTGCCCCCGATCGAGTTCGCAAAGTGACCGTTAAACACCGCAGTACACCCCACAAAACATTCCCGAAGCGAGGAAGATCATTCTGACGGAAATTCAGCAGGTTTGTTGCTTGTCATGTTCCTTCAACTGGTGCCTATATGGATTTGGCAGACAGCACAAGAACACTTTTTTCAAAAAATTACGTAACATCCTTCAGTTTTTAAGTTACTTTTGGCCATTGGATGTGTCTAAATTTCTTGTTTTAATATAACAGTTTCGTTTCTCATTTAAGAGCGGCATACCCTACAATAAACCCAAAATAACGGAACTAAACGGCACCAAATCAAATTAAATAAAAGGAAAGAAGTTGTAGGATGTCATCAAAATCTGGTTCTTTCCGGTGCGTTTTTAATAATAGCTGGAATCATTTCGGTAAATGTGCCCTCGTATAATATCGCCACGGTTTGTGTCAAAACCTTCGTCCAAATTGAAATGATCACAATTCCACCTAACCCTTAAGGATATTTTCGTGATTTGTATGGTACAAGGCTTAAGGATTTACGTTAATGGCCGTGACAGATAAGTTCAGGGACAGGGAGGACCTCTCAAACAGCACTTCTGGGAGTAGACAAGAGCAATAAAGGGGATAACTCATGAAACAAAGCGATAGGACAAGCAGAAAGAAGTTACCAGCTAAAACTTTTAAAGTTTAGGAAACAACACAAAGACACAGAAAACCACTTATTGCAAACGCTGATTCCGTTTAGAAACACAAATGCTACATGCAATGTTCACAATCAATTCATGCCAGTGGCGTAACGTGAAATTTGTGGTCTCCATTATACGAGCGGCGACTGAGCCCCCATATATTTCTAACACACCGTACAGTCAGTGGGATATTTTTCAGTTCAGGTCATAGCTTCAAATGCCGGTGGCTAAAATTCAGCTACTTTTATTCAAGGTAAATATACTCGTCCAACAATATGCCATGGCTCTGACTTTCATTCCGTCATTTTCACACACCTCTCAGTCACTGTACAAGTTTTATTGGACATCTTCCACACCACATGTTAACCAAATCAGACAAAGAATGTAGAAAATACAGCCAACGTTCCATTACTGGCCGTAACTAAAGAGTACTTTTCACAGCATCGATTTTCACGAACCACAAGAGTGCTTAATGAAATTATGTAAAACACGATATCAGTTTTTTTTTCACGGTCATTCAACGAATGTGAAAATTACGGGTATAAATTCGTTTACGCCCTTGAGTGAAGTATGACTGTTAATGAGTCGATTTGACCAACAACCATATTTAAATAACGCTTACAACAAATTTCGTGACAATTCTACAGGCTGTTTGTTGTTGATGTTAGATTATTTATGGGTACACAGAAGTTATATGCATATTTGTTTACATCGATATAATTTAACCTAATGAACGTTCTTCTGAAGTAAGGCACATTCCTGCCGCCACACCCTGTATCAATATGTACATATATTAACCTACAAATACAAGGAATAGAATAATAATAATAATAATAATAATAGACATTTTACGTCGAAACAGGCATCTACAGTAATACAACTCTTCGGGGTGGCCAACATTTGTGATCAGCGACGATTCTTTTAAGTTAGATGATTACTTCGTGTTTACTGGAGCAAATGCTACATGTAAAACAAAGATAACGGTTAACAAATTGTCCGGCTACGTCCACAAGGCAACGTTTTGTCACATTCCGCACCCTCTAAATTCCTTTTTACGAAAACGTCACTGTGCTGTGAGTATCCTTAAGGTACTAGCGTTTCAAACTTTGTCATAACCTCAATGTCTCTCCACAAACACATCATCTTACACGTGTGTTGCACTTTTCAAAATTGTGAAATTACAGAATTTTTTGAGCTGTAATACTTCGTGGGCGACACATCGATATAATTAAGAATACAACATTCTAAATGAAACCCTTAATACTCCCATCCCCTCCTCCCCCCGCCCCAAGGAAAAGAAGTGGTCCCCAAGGATAAAAGTGTCTCACTGTAACACCCACGCCATATGAAGGGCGCGAAATATAAAGGCGGACACGCTTATCTCCCAACCGTGGGCCCCACAAAACGACGGTGCACAAGCTTGTCAGGCACATCTGTCCACCAGTCGTTTTTGGAAATGATGCCCACTAACTCGTTACTAGCGCTATTCTTCTTCTGCTCCAATAGCTATGATTGGCCAGATTTCCTCCAGCTTTACAATAACTGACACATTTCCTTCTTTCCAATAATTGCTGCATTCAAGTTAACCAGATTTAGTCAACCTGAAGGAGGCGGCAGTACATTCCTCCGAAACGTCGGAACACACATCTACCACACTGCGTATAAAGCCATAAGAAGACCAGCAAATCCCCAACGGCAACGTGAAAACCTGGAGCCTTATATTCTAAATGAAACCATATCATGAAAACCTGCGCATTGAAAACCTCGAAGTAAAAACATCTGGAACCAATAACCCAAATCTATTTCGGTAAGACAATACTTTGCAAATTTAAGGATATAATACACAAATATACTCTACAGAATACGATACATCAGAATACTTACGATTTATTTTTGTTCTCAGCGTAGTAAATGTGCCAGCAGGGATAGAGATAATCAAAATGCAGTGCAGAGATTTGCAAACCGCGAAAAAGTTTCTGCTACGTGACGTTGACCATAAATTTATCCAAGTTTTCCTTGGTCACGTACGCAAACGTAACATACGAAGTACCGTGACACGAAGTTAAATGGACCACAAAACTTTCCGAATGTTTTAGCGCTTCTGGTGATGTCCGCTGTGAAGAAATGTTGAGCCAGAAGCTTGTTGACTCCAAGAGCATACAGTTCGTGTTTTATAACTGTGATCTCCCTTATTACATTTCTCTCTTTCTCCTTCACATTCCTGTTCTAACATGGGGTATTCTGCCTCTGGATTTCAGGCAGGCGAGGGAGGAGCCTTCAGGCATCATCACTGACTGTAGTATCACATTCTGTCGCGTGGAGCTAATTTACTAAGCGAAGTGGAAAGGATGAAGCCAGTGTATCTCTGTCCGTTTTATGTTTCACACTGCAGAAAGCTAAATTAGCTTCAAACGCTGGAGGGTCAGCATGACAGCTTGAGCTGATTAGGATGTTCAAGATACCAAGACATGTAAGGTTTTCTAATTACTTACGGAGACTGAGTGATAGCTAGTTTCGTACATGCCTACACCCTCACATTCAGTCTGCAATTCATCCATTTACTTACTCGCCTATTAATCAAGCCTTTTACAAGAAACAGCTTAAGAAACTCCCTGAACAGGGTACTGTGTTTGTCTTTAAACAAAATAAAAAGGGTGTTTTAAGGGCCAGCCCTGGCTTTGCATAAAGAGAATTACGTTTCAATCACGAAAAACTTAAATCTGCACCTAAAAAAAACTTTGTTTATTTCATTTAATGGGCGTAGACGCGATCCGGTTAAATCATCCGTCATCAGTACGTTACTGGTTACATATCAGGAAGATAATTTACGAAATGATCGTGTGTCTGACCATAAAACAGCGCAAAAGGCAACGAAATTTGTTAATTTAAGAGCGACTGTACGGTGACGAAGGAACTTCTTTTTTTAATAAAAAAATGCATTTCCGTCAAAGAAAAGCAAAAACTGACTGAAATACCTTGCGGCATTTACCGTCTTTTTTATGGAGAGTATATATATATATATATATACGTTAAATGTGATGATTATCATGAATTATATGGAGGGAGGCGCTTTGGGCTAGTTACAAAAAAATAAAATCTCATTAGCCTGGGGAAAATTAGTTATTAAAAAGTACCAGTCTTAAAATTCTCACTACTGGCAGCCCGTAACCAAATGGAGATTCGTAAAGCATACTTTCGGAACAAATAGTACCAAAGAATATAGACTGATTCTTTTACTTTCTCAAAGCGGTATTTTTTTTTAATTTATGTAAATATTTAAAAATTAAGTATCAATATCTGGCTAAGAATTTAGGGAAAGAACGCCTATATTGGACCTCTAAGAAGAAAAGAGTTTTTAAGCAAAAGTTGGATAAATTAAAGGAAAATTACCTCTCAAAAACGTTTCGTTAGAAATTAAACGAAATGTAACTAGATGCCACTTATTATATTATCGTACTTCTTTTAGGCTCAACATGTTTCGGGCATTACTATGCCCAACATTAGGAGCTCGCGACTATGTTGTTGATTACCACACTGGTCGTTTCGTTCTTGGTTTGCTGTATGTTGGAGGTTAGGTGCGGTGAGGCTGGAGTGGTGTCCGGGGTGCAGCCTGCAACCCGGACACTACTCCAGCCTAACCGCACCTAACCTCCAACATACAGCAAACCAAGAACGAAACGACCAGTGTGGTAATCAACAACATAGTCGCGAGCTCTTGATGTTGGGCATAGTAATGTCCGAAACATGTTGAACCTAAAAGAAGTACAATAAAATAATAAGTGGCATCTAGTTGGTTTTTTATTCTTCAGTTATCACAATGATGCACGGTCCAACAAACATCAGATAAAACAAATGTGTAGTCTTTTACTGCAAATGAAAATATATTTTCAAAAAAAGATTCCTGAAATTCAGTAGCCGTCCAATTCATGCACATACACTCAAAAACTGTACCAAAGTAAAAAAAGCAGTATTTCAAACAACACCAAATGCTTATACAAATCGGCTAAATGCATTTTTCACAATGGTAATTTTTATCTTTCGGCCCCAAATTTGCACTGTATTGATGGGCTCACTCCATGCGGCCCGTGCCCTGCATCATGTCACAAATTACTACCAGTTAGCACAATTCGCAAAACCAACTCAGCCTAAGTTATTGACGCTCCCCTTTTACTCGTCACGGCTCATATTTTCTGAGGTTTTTCTAAAGGGGAAATGACATGTTTATCCTCATTAAATATCCCAGCAGCATCCAAATTGTTTTCACCCATATATTTCCCCAGGAAAGCTAAAAATTCTTCTTCTTCTTCGCAGAACGTTAGATCTCTAGTTTTAGAGCTTTCTTCATGTTGACGAAGTGATATTTCAGGGTGATGGGCTATACTCCGTACTGTTACATCTTTCCTCCAAACATGTTCCGTTTGTCGCTAAATTTGCACGTCAAATTGTTCACCTCTGCTGTTTTGTATACTAAAGGTCGGAGATCCTAGAACGTCGACCCAAAACGTATTTCTTCAAATTGTACTAGATTTTCATTAAGTCTCTTTAAGCTTTTCTATATTATTCATTCCGTGCATTGATACATAATACTTTCCAACAACAAACTAAATGTACAATGTATTCTTACATTAACATATGTTAAAATAACAAAATCTAACGTGTTCAGTCCTTACAGAATCATCATCAGGGAGTATAAACATCAACTGTATACAAAACAACTTACAAAGTTGTTGTGAGCAGTTATATGTTCACAACAACTTTATATGTTGTTTTATACACTAATACTTTACGTACGCCGTACAATGTGATCCTGTAACAATTGAAACATGTTGTAGTTTGTTTCTTTAAAACAAGTAATAATGAAAACATAATGTGTGTTTAGTCACGTGGTGAAAAATATTAATCACTTTGAACTTCGTTTTGGAAATCAGCAATTCTGTCGAATTTTTTTTATGTGCACCAATTACGTCAGTCCCGTCAATTCGCCTCGTTAGGGTTGGTTTCGAGTTACAACATTTTCGTGCTACAGAGTTAAGTCGCATTATAGCATTCCGATAAACAACTAATGTTCTTTCCACAATTTTTTCTTCTCCCTTTTCGTATTTGGCCCGTTTCGACGCCTTAATTAGCATAGAAAATAATAATCAGGGAACGGATACTTAAATTTAACTTGAATATTCACGTACCGAAGCAGATAATATATTAATTTGCCAATTTTTAATCGTGTAGCTTCGTAAACTTATTCCTAAGGGTTTCTGCTCATCTTCATAAAATTGACCACAAAAGTGGGCAGACGCGCTTCCATAATTTTTCAATGGGAGGCGCTGGCCCTGCGGCTAAAAATAAGTTCAGTGTGATTGTAAAAAATTGTTATAAAAATCATGTCGTAAATATAAATGTAACATAACATTGTAACTACATTTAATTGTATAGAAATGCAACTACATACACGACTCAAACACAGTGTCCAATCTTGTTGTCTTTTTAGCTTTATTAAATTATTTTTAAAAATTCTAATATTCTAGTCATCAGCCGACTTCAGTGGCTGACATCGACTGAAGGGTAAATGACTTAAAACATTTGATATCATTGTGAGTTTCCTAAATTTCAATTTTGGGGGATTTGGGGGAGCTGTAGCCCCGCAGCTCCTCCCCCCTCCCCGGGTGGGTACACTCCTGAAATTACGTGTTCTAATGTAGGAAACATCTGCCGATCCACCATAGGGTACACGGTCTTATTATTTTCGCCAAAGACTCTCACAGACTGCTGAAAGCCCTATTTACAGATGGAAATTATCTCGGTTGAACGCCCTCCGTTCACGCAAGCAGAAGCGGAAGTGAAAAATGAGATTAAGCACGTTATAAAACTAAGGAATGCACGCCACAACAAGCAACACTGATAATCTTTCTCCATGACTCAGATCAACTGAGGCTTCGGCTTCCTGCTAATGGTGTCTCGTAACTTTTAGGGCAATGTTTCCAAGTAGGATATGGTCCGATTTACGCGGTCTCCCACTACTCCTACAACTCGCATTAAAGGTGAACACCCGTAAAACACAGTCACTAAATGATAATTAGACACCAAACTTTATTAGGGCCTGTTCAGAGATGTTGCACGAACGTTTCCAACAGGGCCTTAGCTACATCATGCACGAAAATATAAGAATGCATTTAAATTATGATGATGAGAATTTTATTTGGAAAACAACTTAGGAAATTTTAGCATAATGAGTTTTCGTGAAGATTAGATGTCGGAATATATCGTTCTGGATCATGGCTAGCTTTGGCAATGGGGATGTTCAACTTTCGATTCAACAATATGTATTCGTACTAATCATGATTGCGCAGTAAAATGGGGAAAATTTCTTTGCACAGTCCTTTTCATATTTCATTCCACAATATTTTTCATATTTGTTTTTTCAGATCAAAGACTACACTATAATAAGCTGTTGGTTAAGGCTGTGCACACACAATTATTAAAACGAATAGAAATAAAAAGTCCTTAAGCCTACAACGAAACAAGTAAGAGCTGTTAGTTAAACAAGATCATTGTACATTTCAGCGCTCATATAATGTAGAATTCATTTGTAGGTTATTATATTCCTACACATGTACCAATGTTGCGTGAAAAGCACCCAACCTCCAACCACGGAGTGCACAACTGACACGTGATCAAAAAACACGGGTACCATCTTCCAAAACAGTTTCGGATTCATAATTCCAAAAACTTACTTTCGTTAAATATTTTATAACTTTCAGCACTGTATGTAGACTACGTTATGTCTGTGAGAAAGGAAACGCGTGATATGTTCCGGTAGTCATTTACACAGATATGTCGTAAAGAATCATAACCGACACATAAGTGAAATAACTCTCTCTGTATTGTATTCAAAGCAAAGTTTTACCTTTCTTGTACGTCCATATCACCGCACCGTTTGTCATAAAACTGGGAAGAAAATCAATCACACTGGCTCATCACAAACAAGTGACTTCGCTGATATTAAAATCACTACGTGTAACTTCAAACATTGGGCAACTGTGCAGCAACACACATTCAAAACACGCACAAGTTAACTACACTAAACTTTGTGCAATTTTAAACAATTGATGTAACGGTAAGAGTGCCGAACTATGAATCAACAGTCAAGACCAGCAGACGACAGCACAATCTTTCTGCAACATGAACGGCTTCTTCCAAACATGAAAATGGGAAGACGTGGAGGGGGAGGATGTCGGTGACTGCATGAGTCATACCTTACCACACTACCCAACACAACACCAGCTTCTACTCACGACAAACTATTACTTGCTACTGGACACCATGGACTGCTGCACACAGTCGTTAAGAGTATGTAACTGAAGTCATTGGGTATCTTTTCGTTTGATATTGCTTACTCGAACAAGACAGGCTATGTGCGTTTAACGAAATACTGAAGCGCGTTCAAGTAACCATTATTGCAGTGGAAAAATGGTATTACCTATTCTAAGTGTGTATTTGTAGACTCATGCAGTGCGCTTACCTCATATTTTTATCTGTGGCCTGTCCGTCTCTACCATGTTTTTCCACAGTATCTCACGAACGGCATGATTTTAGGAAACGGCATGATACGTGTGTGTTCATTTTCCTTACAATTTTTGTAAGAAACATTTCTCATTCTAAAAATAATTCAGCAAAATATCACAAATGTACACAGGTCTTCATGTCACGTGCACGTTATTCTTGTCAGATTTTAATAAAACTCGAATTTCCCCGACATATTTTCGAAAAATTCTCAAATATCAAATTTCATGCAAATCCGTCTAATGGGAGATGAATTGTTCCATGCGGACGGACGGACATACAGACTGACATGACAAAGCTAATAGTCGCAGTGTTGCGAACGCGCCTAATAAGGATGTCCGAAAGATGTTGTCTGACTGATGACACTAATGGCGACAAATAAAAATAGCTACAACAAGCATTCCAAATAACAGGATAAAGAGATACTTTAACCTCTTTACTGTTACAACGTGGCACAAAACATGCGGAGCCTAGACAGCGTAGTCACTATGCTGACTATACTACGGGCCGGACGATCTGGGGTTCGAATCTCGTTAGGGGTAAAAAAATGTTTCTGCAAGGAGGCTTGACCGACTGTTGGGCCAAACCTGTCTCCCATTCAATAGGTACCGGCAACTCTCTTCACAGAGATACAGCGGCCGGGACGAGAGAAGGAACATTCACGTCCACCTAGTTAAAAATGAATGGAACCATACCTCCACTCCCCCTATATGCATTCATGGCTTGTATAGGAATAACTTTGACTTTCAGAAAACATGCATATTCATTAATTTCCACCCTTCGGAATAAGCAAAATCTCTCTTAACAATAAACCTGTGTTCTTTTTGGTATTGTTCTTTTATCGATGATAAGAATGTAGAAATAATCTTGTAAATAAAACCAACTTGGCGCAGGGTTTTTTCTTAGAATATTTATTCTTAGTATTTTATCACTTTCTGCATGTTTTGGGCGACTATGTGAACATCACCAGGAGAAACAACTGTGTTTATGCGAAACTTGGTACTTGTTATTCTGTGTGGATGACTGTCTGGTAAGCAGGAGCATATGATCCTGCATACCAGACAGTCATCCACACAGAATAACAAGTACAAATTATCGCATAAGCACAGTTGTTTCTCCTTATGATCGGTACATACTCGCCCGAAACATGTAGAGATTGATAAATATACTAAGAATAAATATACTAAGAGAAAATTATACATCAATTGGGCTTTGTTTACATGATTATACAGGGACGCTCGGCCAAAAAAAACGTTAAAAATGTCGAAATATTTTGGCCTGATCAAATATAAGTTATGTGTTTATACTTTATATCAGACGCCGCACCACGGAGATGCATGACCTTCTCCTCACACGCGGCCATGTTACTCTGTTTGGGGAAGACGTTAGGATTTGATAGATTTTTTGTCAGTAGGAACGTATATTTACACAGTACGTTTCTAATAACATTTACTATTCATTCTTCACTTGTATGAGCAAGTAATGTCTTGTGACGATTTTAAGGAAGGTAAAATTTATTTTTAAATAAGTCAGTATGAAAAGGTTTATTCTTCCTGAAATCGGCCAAGACAGAAAACGTAATGAGCGGTTTGCACTGTCAACATCCTTACAAGGTTATACAAATAT
>Ga0136643_10020360_pt1 | contig 10034 bp, 4 predicted proteins | sample TergutLab28metaG_FD_96883 | JGI IMG/M metagenome (GOLD analysis project Ga0136643, IMG submission 96883) | Labiotermes labralis P1 segment gut microbial communities from Petit-Saut dam, French Guiana - Lab288 P1 (version 3) (version 3) | ecosystem: Host-associated > Arthropoda: Insects >... | reverse complement strand
GAATAAGAGACCAACTTGATGTCACTAGTTATTAAGTTTTATTTCACTTCTTCTATGTTCAACATGTTTCGCACATTAATACATCCATCATCAGGAGCTTGAGACTTTTCTATTGTATCACCACATTGGTCGTGTGTTCTTGTTTCGATGTGTGTTGGAGTTTCGGTGTGGCTGGGTTGGGGTGGTATCCGTGTAGCAGGCTGAAGCAAGGCTTCAGCCTGCTACAATAGAAAAGTCTCAAGCTCCTGATGATGGATGTATTAATGTGCGAAACATGTTGAACATAGAAGAAGTGAAATAAAACTTAATAACTAGTGACATCAAGTTGGTCTCTTATTCTTCAACTGTGGAAGGAGTATCAGAGAAGGCAGGGACTTTCTTGAGAAAGTAAGCGACTCTTACCTTCTCACAAAGGGCTCTGCTGCTTTCTATTATTCAGCAAATTAGTAATGTTTAAAATTGGTCTCCATTATCACACCAACAACAGGGACCATAAGGGAAAGGCATAATTGGGAGTGACTACATCTGTAGCAAGTACATAAAGTTTAATGAGCTAATTAACTATCGCAATATAACATAAGCAAATAGCACGAAGTTACACTGTTGACTTTAACGTACCAAAACATAATATGTGGGACATTTTAAATTCCCTCTGTGACAACAATAGCAAAATGAACATTTTGGAAAGCGCATCAAGGCATTAACGTATGAAGGTAAAGCAGTCCCGTTAGAGGCTTGGAGTTGCCCAGAGGGTTCCGGGAAGTTAAGGTTCCCAAATTTCATGACAACGGCACAGGATGGTGGTAAGGTTGTCAGCCTTACGCACCGGCCGCCTTTACCCCCCAGGAAATGCTCCTGGTACTCATTTCCTTTAGAGTCTGAGTCGATCCCAGGGTCATAATGCGATCGGAAGGATTATGTCAATGAAAAATTCCAAGGACACCATCTGGGATCGAACCAGCGACCTTCCGATTTGTAGCACAGCACCTTAACTACTGTGCTACCGCGGTCCCCCAAGGCGTTAACGTAAGACTATAATAAATAGAGAATCTTTGCGCCTCTCGTGTCTCTCTTAGGCGGCTGTATATTTTACGTCACAGACAACACACACGTCATATAATCTCACTGTTTTGTCGAGTTTATAGTAAAGTTTCGTTTCTACTCGTTATAGTGGCGACATAAAAAGTTTCCTGCATCTTTATGTTTGTCGTCTGCGTAAACCGAAATGAAACAATCTGAAAGGAAATTCAATACGTGAATGTCCACTAAACCAGTAATATGTAGGCCGTATATAACCGGGTCATTTAACACCTTATGCGTTCATCTCATTTGAACATACAAGTTATAGTCGGTTATACTGAGAATCCTTCGTAAGAATTCGAACTTATCTCAAGCCGGTCTCTTTCAGTATACATTGTCTCCAACAACCGGCAGCAGGGAACTGTAGAAGAACGTTGGTAGCAAAAGGAGAATGCCCAGCAAAATGACGTCTTATACTGTTGACGAGCAACAGCGATAAGAAATAAAAATGGGTGTTAACAAAATAAAACTCCAAGGGAAAGGCTGACGGACAAATATGTTTAAGAGGAGACGATGAAAACCAAATGGAAACGTGTGGACAGTCAATAATTTATAAATGAAATTTTGAACTTATGACCTTCAGTGATTTGCTGTATTTGAGATTTAGAAAGAAAATAACAAGTAATATGTCATCTTCGAGGTATTCAAGGCAGTGGGTGCTTCTATGCTGTGATGCATTTTAGTCTGGTAAATGCATATCAGCGCCTAGGAGAAATGTACCGCCTCCGTTTTCAGGGTTGATGTGACTTACGCGCAGAATATGAAGACAATTTGTCCCCATCGTTTGTATTCATACAGATCTTTTAGTTTTCGGCTGTCAGACGGTCTTTTAAAGACTTACTCTTTTAGTTTATAATTTATGTTTTGTTGGCAGCTTTACTTGTGAATTTTATCTAATATTTTATTACGCTTATGATCCATGTTGCTCACCAAGCTGATGAAGATGACCATCGTCATCATTATGTGGCTGATCCGAGATTATGAGGCATTTCTGCAGTGTCTACTGTGTTACGCATTCGTGTTTCTTTTTATTGTGTGAGCAACAGTATAATGTATATTTCGACATTAATTTCACGAATCCTGTCCTAAAACTTCGAATAATTTTGCTCAGTGTTACGCAATACACCACAGCATTTCGCACTCAGCTTCGGAATAATATAAACAGAAACAGTTACCAACACCCTGTTATGCTAAATTGTAATGTTACACGTAACGATGATAGAGGGCACTACAACAAATTATTTTGGCAGAACTGTGAGCAAACCAGCAGCACGACCGAATAGAACTTCTCATCTCCCTGTCGTACAAAAGGGCACGAACAATTTTACTACTGCCCATTTTTCCGTCTGTATAAGGCATTAAATCGAGAGTCATGGACGCAGATGATGTCCGAGCGGAACTCTTTATCACACTTATTTACAATGTCGCCCCTGTAGTAACAGCGTATCGAGGTGAAGCAGATGCTTGTTGTGCTCTGGATCGATGTTAACAGCCTTTGGAAATGGATTTCCTCTTCGTCTTCACGAAGTGGTTTTCTTATTGCCTAAACCGTTCCGAAAATCGTATTTCAGTCTTGTGTGTAAGCAGACCCAAAATGTATTTAGTCTGCTTCTTCCTTTTTTGTCCTAGCGGATTAGTCTTAGTTCTTTGCCGATCTTGCAAATTGATCAAGTATTATCTGTATATAAGTGTGTATATATCCCTCTGGTTTGCAGTGATATTCGAGTTTTGGGAATCTATGTGCATTCTGTGCCCATTAGCAACTTATGTTTCCGAAACATGGGTACTTAAAGAAAATGTGATAAATAAACTGATGATTTTCGAAAGAAGGATCATGAGGAAAATATTTGGTCCTACTAGAATAGATGATGGCTACTGGAGGATTAAAACTAATGAAGAATTCGACGAAATATTAAAAGGACAAAATATTATTGGGTTTATTAAAAAACAAAGACTAAACTGACTAGGCCATGTTGAACGCATGGCCGAAGATAATAATGTGCAAAAGATCAAGAGATGGAAACCCATGTCTAAAAGACCAATTGGAAGACCTAAAACACGTTGGGAAGATGACGTTTTGGAAGATATGAAGAGAATGAACGTACGGAATTGGAAGAAAGTAGAACAGAATAGAGACAGTTGGAAGAAAGTAGTTGAGCTAGCCAGAACTGTACAGGTTGTAGCGCTTTAGAAGAAGAAGAAGAAGAAGAAGAAGAAGGAGAAGAAGTGCATTCTCTTCCGGTAGGTCAGCCGTTTTTCATATATCTCCAAGTCTTCCATTTACTAAATTAGAATTTAGTTGCATGTGTATGAGCTTTTGATTTTGCATTATCTTCTCAGACCCTTGATATTAGCTAAAAATAACACTTTTGTTCCTTCACTGTGACGATAAATATTTTGTTATGAACATCACTCTCAATTGGCTTGGTCTCTTACTTTTGTTTCTTTTTTTTTGACGCGACAGCCCTCAGTGGGCCAGAGCCTCCTCATTCATGAGGTTTCTAGATCACACACAACGACGCACCGCAGTCGGTAGGACTCCTCTGGAAGAGTGATCAGCCCCACGCAGAGACTTCTACCTGACAACACACGACACTCATAACAAACATCCATGCTCCCGGTGGGATTCGAACCCACAATTTCAGCAGGCGAGCTTCCGCAGACCCACACAGACCTCGCGGCCACTGGGACCGGCTTGATCTCGTACTTGGTTTCCGCTATTAGAGAGGCCGAATTTACTGTTAGTGTTTACCGTCGTTTTCGTTCCTTCGAGTAGGATGCCGCAATAGTAAGACGCATTGACTTATTCCAGATCCGCTCCCTTCCGCATTTTTTTTTTCCAATTCATTGTGTATTCGTTCCACAACATACGACCTTATTTAACCTTAGCCAGCAAAAGATCTGCCAGATAATTCAAGAATCCTTACATATTAGAAGCCAAAACTTGATCTGCTGTTGATGTATATGGACTATGTGCTATTCTCTACACATTTTAGCAAGTAATTAGTAATAGGACGAGGCGAAGACATCAAGAGCTTGCTTTTCTGTCTTTATCTATTCTAGTCATTAAGTTAAGAGCAGGATATATCCCATATGTAGGCATTTATTTACAGAAACGGAAGATGATAATAAAGAACAGCGCAGGTAACATGGGTTTTTAGGCGCGTTCGTAAAATTGCGTACAGCGACTGTTAGCTTCGTCATGTCTGTCTGTCTGTCCGTATGTCCGTCCGTCCGCACGGAACAACTAGGCTCTCAGTGGACGGATTTTAACGAAACTCGATATCTGAGTATTTTCCTAAAATCTTTCGTGAAAATTCAAGTTTCGTTACAATCGGACAAGAGCAACGGGTACTTTACGTGAAGTCCAATACACATTCGTGATCATATTTCATACAGTTCTTCTTAGAATGAGATATGTTTCGGGTACATTTTGTAGAGTAAATCAAAACACACATTTTATGTTCAATAAAGTTTTTTCTCGAAAATCGTGCCGTTTATGAGATAATGTGGAAAAATATAATAGTGCCAGACAGGCCAGATGACAGTATGGCGCATGCGCTTTGCATGCCGGATACCTAAAGCTACAAACTGTCACTCAGAATGCGTTATACTTATTGCTTTTCCACTGCGACAATGGTTACACGAAAGCGCTTCCATATTGCATTATACCTACATCGCCTGTCTTATCTATAATGCATTGTGCTTGGTATCTTAGAAAGTGCATACATTTAGTGTGTTCAGTGATAAAGTAAAATAAAACTGCCGTATGAGTTTCGTTATTTTTTACGACGTTTTTATTTGTAGGTAAAAGTTTTGCACACGCATCTAAACCCTTTTATGGATAGATGTTACGCTTGAAATTTTCGAGTTCAAATTTTATCTGATGTTATATATGTAAGTAATACGAGGGAGTTTTTTTATTCATAACCGGTGTTTCACGATCATACACAGGTATAGGAAGTATCATCACGTTACTCTCGCGAGGTTGTTCTCGCCTGACACACGACATTAATTTTCGAGTACACTGAATTCATTTCATCCATTCTACTATTGATCTTCTCGGTCCGCTCCGTCATCTGTGGCCTGAAGTGCCTACGGGGCGTCGAATCTAGAGGCTGAGTGGTCAGAACATCAGGTGCTTTCCGGTTCAGTCCTCAACGTGAACACCGGTAATCCTGACTGACATTTTTCACGGTTTTTTTCAGTCTATCAAAACACACTTGATACGTCGTATTTTAACTGGATTATCTGTGCTTCATTCGGCATTCTGTGTAATATGTCATTCGCAATTAGCTTCAAATTTGACGTTAAAGGACTACGGAGTAAGGGTTGGAAGTGCCAGCGACTATGCACGATTCGTTATCTTGTCTATTGCGGGTCCATCCTTTGTGTTAGCTGACCATAAATCCTACTTTTAGAATGAAGCCCAACACCTTGCTCAGCGGATTCTGTCTGTAGTCACTGGGTTTATAATCCTAATTTATGAAACCTCTGTCTCGCCAAACATTAGATTCACAGAGCCTGTGTGAGGATTTTTGCCTTCCATCTTGACATCTTTTACAGCTAAAAATGCTCAATAATCCCATTTTAAATCGATGTCTTTCAATTGACAGTGTCAATTGGTCAGCCCCAGTTCTTGTAGTACATGGTTCCCCAAGAAATGCTTGGCAGGATTATGTCCAAATATTGTCTTCACATTTCCTTCATGGTCTCCGTCAATCCAATATCTCATGGATTGTTGACCAGTTTTCACTGGGATGCAACCAACCTGTTCAGGTCCTGCTCATGATATCAAGATCCTGATCTTGCCATCTGGTTGGACACTTCATTCCTCCTCAATAACCTTAAACCCAGCATCAGTATCAAACAGTTTTTAAAATATATGTAATATGACAGTCTAACACTTGAAAAAGTATCAGTCAATTCTGCTAGCTTCATACGGCATAAGATAAAAATTCCATATCAGCTTAGAGCTGATCTGAAAATTTCAAAGTGCGTTAATTGTACCTTGACTGTCTGAGAGGAAGAAACTTTTCTGTTACTACAACTTCTGTCGTTTTTTGCACACCCTATATTAATTAACGTATGTAGCTTATAATGCGTTGTTGAATATAATACCTAAAAGCCTATCACACGGCCATCCATTTTCCAGCAAAGGGGCTCTGATAATCAATGGCGTGTATAGCAGGATTAATTCTAAAAAGTCTCTAGATTCAGGCCCAGGAAACGTTAGCGAGCCTAGGCTGATGTCAAATTTCGGAAAGTTCGCGAAGTTATGTGCCCGTAGACCAGTGTGTTTCTGCAGTCATAGAGTTGGAGATGCCGGTGTTTGTCCGCTTATATATCAGCTGCAGTCATGTGACTGAGGGCGGAGGAGCGTAAAATTTGTAAGACTCGCGCCGAAGGTTGTCATGAAAAAATATGAGGAATTTGTAGATAAAATCTTGCTACAAAAATTAGTGGAAGAAATGACCTTACGTAGTTCAAGAATAGTAATAATGGCGATATAACCGTGATATTGCAGTGTCGCAATATACCTTTAAATATTTGCTGAAATTAATTTAATTTTCATATTATTTTGTTACTGCACATTTAATATGGCTTTTTCATTTTTATTGTAGTTTATTTAGTGGTGCTATCAATATCTAAATTTTACAATGTGGATGATAGACAAACGATTATGAATTTGGAAATTTGGTGCAACGGTGACAGACATGGTATACAGAAGTACTTGGAGAAACGCCTGTCCCATTTTCTGTGTTCTTGTATATTATGTTTTTCGAATTTAATGTAATAAAAATGTATGTGTGTGTCCATAGCGCTGCTGTCTGCCCACCACGATGGCAGTCTTATCTTTCTGCATTCTATTGCTCCTTGCACTTGACCCAAATTTCACCCTTGAAAAATCTTGGCATCATTGCTATTTCATAAAGGATCTGTATATTGCGTCTCGCAGGAAAGTAGAAATACATTTAATAGAAAGTGAATAATCAAGCACGGAGAATTCTACGTTCGCTTAACGCCATTCCCGTTTTTATTCTGTCTAATGAAGATTGTAGGAAATTGGACTTTCTGCAATGCATTCTGTAATTGAGAATTTGATGTCCTTCCGCGTAAAAGCTGATCCCCTGCATAGTGAAAACCCAGTTTCACCTCGTAGTAAAGAACGTATTAACAGTGCTTGTTATTAAAAACGTATTTGAGAAGCAACATCTTAACAATTAGACATGAGGGAGGTGAAATTCAGCGAATGACATTCACATGGTCGAACTGTGACAGGAACCTTAAACGGAGTTCTCAAATGTTCTTAACTTTCGTTGTCAGTTTATTTCCCCCCCTAAATAATTTCATTCTTCGCGCACATACAGTATTTTACGTGTGTGCAAAAACATGGATCACAGTTGTGCTTCTTGATTCTTCGGTTATTTGTGGCGCTTTTAAAGCTGTTTTGGGTGTGAGGTATTGAATGGCCGTTAGGCGTTTACAGGTTCTGATACCAGAATTTTCTAGGAGTAACTGAGAGAACCACTGGAAGCTTTTTTCAGGATAGTAGTTCATTAGAAGGGGATTTAAAGCGGACTTTTATGAGTTTAAATGGTTTGCCATTTATGTTTCCAGGTTGCCAATATGATGGATATACAACACATTTATACACAACCGTTACTACCGTTGTAAATATAAGGGGCAATATTTCATGAAGTCGTTAGTTACATTAGTATTAATTAGGAGTACGTAAATCTGTTTTAAAGTCGAAAATTAATACTTCATTTTCCGAGATATTTCTGTAGAATCTGACTCTGAAGCTTTATCATGTCTTTTAAATTGTTCTTTTCGTGATATGAAGTTTATGAAATTTAATATGGAAAAAGTAAAACGATGGAAATATTCGTGTGTTAAAAGAGGTCTATGCAGAAGCTTCCAAAGCGACCACGACTGGAATGACATATTTCATATAAAGTGAGTTTCGTTCTTCGTAAATTTTACAGCTGGCCTAGAAATGTGACGACCGAAACGTCATTGAGTTTACAGTCGACTGGAGGTACAAGTCAACTGATCGAGCCAAGAAATGTTTACAGATGTGTTGTATGGAAAATACGCCAGTTTTGGGATCGAAAAGTAGATGGGAAGGTGTTTGATTTGGAAAAGTATCTTTGGAAATTTAATGTGACACGAAGTGAACTGCATCAGGTTCGTCTGCGGTGGTAGTATTTCATGTTAACAGTTATTACACTTCAGGTGCGTGCCTGTATCAGCCAGTGCAGTTATTTTACTCATAACTGATACCGTTAAAAGTTTTACTGACAGAAAGGACGTATGGTGACTTAGGGTCAAGTTTTATATGTTGATGATGAAAAGGAGGGAAGTTCATAATACATATCATTTATTTTACATAGAATTGGTGGTATACGTATGTTATGTTGGGAACTACATATTGTCTGAAGTATGTATGACATACACGACTTTTGGAATTTGGCGCTTCTTCCTTATTTGATGGTCTAGTGGTTATCGTGCTGTCCCATTAGCCAGAATGTCGCTTATTCGACCCCAAACGTAGTCACTGACGTTACAATAAAAATTAAGAAATGTATGCCTGCAGTGACAAACAATTACTGGAAGAAGGGCTTACAGCCGAAACTTCGAGATATCGTTTACGTCTAGTTCATTTTAGACAATCTTTAATATCTACCTTAATGCTGTAATGATGAATCAAACATTATTAGAGATTAATCCTAGTAACTGGCGAACTTAATGCACAAATTCTTGTTTTATAATAAGTTTATTATAAAACAAAAATTTGTGCATTAAGTTGGTCAGTTACTAAGATTATCCTGAAACTCGTGGTCAGCAAAATATATTAAAAAATGTAGAGTTTATTATAGAACTGGGTTCTTGATAGTCTGTTTATTGTAAAACCCTTTGACGCACTTTTAAACCAACCCACTACCGAAGGTCAGTGGGTCAGTGAGGCTCTATGCCTTGGTGTAAAGTTCTTGTTTTGGCTTGTGACCAGGTTTTGTCTGAGTCTGTGCTCGCTTAGTTTCTTGGCTGTCCTGAGTCTTCGTCTGTGACTAGACGGAAGGTCTGCCGTCAGACTGTCAGTATTCGTCACCTCTCCTCGTGTTTTCATGCATATCTTTTGATTCCTATCAAGTACGTTACGTATTCACAAAGCTTACAGATTGCATGCACACTATACAGTTTACGAGTATGTATAGGTGTAGCCTGCGCCATCCAGTTCCTGTGCAGCAGATGGTGTAGTATCTCACTGACCTTAAGTTGTACCTGCAGTTTAGTCGTTTGAAAGCTCGTAATATTGAATGGTCCACATTTAGGCTGTTTATATTTTATGTATTTGGTTTTGTCTTTACCTTTGTACAGAAAAGATTAATTTTCGTGATATTTTATTGGTCTGCTTCCACCTACATCTACAGAATTGTAAATTTCTTTTACAAATATTTCAAATCTGATTTACATTTACAGTATATACTCATGTTCTCCATTATTAGGAGAAATGTTTAACACGGTTTACAGTTATGATCCTAATTAAAGCATGTATGTTGTATGTGGACAAATGCAGAGTTGTGTAATATTAGTGCACGTGGTACGTTTACATATATAAGTCTTGCGTTGAAGGATTAGTTAATTTAACGACACTTAACTAATTTGGCCAGATTAGAAAGATGGGAATGGAGAATGACATTAAATACTCAGAAGGTTGAAGAAGAAGGCGATTTCATTATTTTCCCGGGTAATGCCAAAAAATAAAATAATTCTTTCAGGACTGTCAGCCTGAAACCGATACTTTCAAATACGAGATGTTGAGAGAGGAACCTGTTTACGAGACGTCCACCTATAGGTGTGATGATACCAGAGGCTGTGTAATGCAATTTTGACCTCCTAATGATGAGCACATGTGCTCGAAACATGTAGAGGCATGAAATAAAACTTAT
>Ga0136643_10020358_pt1 | contig 10035 bp, 7 predicted proteins | sample TergutLab28metaG_FD_96883 | JGI IMG/M metagenome (GOLD analysis project Ga0136643, IMG submission 96883) | Labiotermes labralis P1 segment gut microbial communities from Petit-Saut dam, French Guiana - Lab288 P1 (version 3) (version 3) | ecosystem: Host-associated > Arthropoda: Insects >... | reverse complement strand
TTACTTATTGTTAACTCTCTCACTTATGTATAATTACATTGTGAAAGTCTGTACTGTTGTTTATATGATTATATAATTATCCCGAGGTGTCTTACAACACCTGCATACTGTTTGTATGTAACTCTTTATTTCATCCTATAATTGAATTTCTACTTTGTAATTGTGTTTCCCTTTGCAATTTTATTTCTTAATTGTGATTGTATTTCTTAGTTTATACTTATATTTCTTATTTTGTAATTTGTATTTCTTATTTTATAATTTTATTTCCCATTTGTAACTGTAGGTTACATTTACCTTGACAAGTTCAATATCCACCTTGTATGGATCAACTGAACACATAATAAAATAAATAAATAAATAAATTCATTTGTTCAGTAATCTGTAATATGGGAGTACTGTTTAGCTTTCCCAGAGCTTCTGTGAAACACATGAAAGCTACTGTTACAAATTACGATTCCAGGTCAGTAACTGAGCTAAACATCGGTTCTGAGTATACCAGAAATATACAAATGAAATTCACTCTTTAGTTGTGAGTAACAACTTTGTCTATTCAGTTTTTATTGAAAGTATTAAATTCATTGACAACTATTTTTTTTTATATGTACAGTACAATAGGGGGACCGCGGTAGCACAGTGGTTAAGGTGCTGTGCTACAAATCTGAAAGTCGCTGGTTCGATCCCAGCTGGTGTCAGTGGGTTTTTCATTGACATAAAATCCTTCCGATCGCACCATGGCCCTGGGGTTGACTCAGCCTCTAACAGAAATGAGTACCAGGAGTATTTACTGGAGGCTAAAGTGGCCGGTGCGTAAGGCTGACAACCTACCACTATCCTGTGCCGTTGTCACGAAATCTTGGAACCTTAACTTCCTGGAACCCTCTGGGCCTGTCCAGGCCTGTAATGCTACTGCTTTACCTTTACAGTACAATAGTCTCCCACTTAACCTGCAAAGAGAGGACTGAGAGGTAGGGTGGTTAATCAAAAAGCTGGTTAAGAAAGAAAAACCATGAATAAAAAGTAACAGGAATACAACATGGAGTGATGAAGCATCATTTTTACTTACTGAACATAACAGTGATGAAAATTCAAATCTTCTGGTATTTTGTGCTGCGTCAATTGTGGTTGCCAACATTTCAGAGATGGGTAGTGCCTCAATCTTCAGGCTTAAGAAGTCCAAGAAGAATGTGTGGAATATATATCATTTACAACACTATTTTTCACTTGTTCAAATGTGGCTGGAAATGCATAGTAGAATAATATGAGAACTGTCTTTCTAGCTATGAAATGCACTGGAGGTCGTGCGTATTTTCCATGTGGACCAAGTTCACAAGAAACTTGTAAATCGGTCACTGTACCAGCCCTGGCATCAATCACAGACTCTTGTGAGGAGGGTTGTTACTGCCCTGTTGGAACAGTCCTTCATGACCACCAATGTGTTTCACAGGAACAATGTCCCTGTCAGTTGCGTGGGAGGATGTTTCGGCCAGGAGAGAAGGTTCCAAAGGATTGCAACACGTGGTAAGTTCTATGAGTGATGCTGATGTTTCATGGGTTTCACTGTAGTCAGAATTATTTATTTGTATTATTGAAACTATTAATAAAATTTCTATAATTTGGGTTGATGTGTAGGTACCAATGTTTCTTTTGACCATACTTCTTTCATATTTATGGCATTCCAAAGATTTTTCATGGACCACCCTGAAGATGATGACTGTGTGCACTTCTGAACTGCTGATACTGACATAGCAGACTATATTGCATCACATGCCAAAAGATGGACATCTTTATCAGCAGTATTGTGAGAACCTCAGATCTCACAAACTATTACTAATTTCATATTTAAAATTTACCATAGTTAAAAGACTGAAATCCCATATATTTTTATACAATAACATTCCTTGACTCTGGCACCCAAGTGACTGGACAGGTGCCAGATTATCAAACAGCACTATACTACACTGACATAACTTTTTTTTTTTTATATTGCAGCTAGCTGTCAGAGACTGTGTGCATGTCAGTTATTTTGATTTCATCATGAAAATCTTAGTTTTTTCATTTATCAGAGGTCCATTCACAGGGTTTCCTTCCAAATGCATTTCTGTAAATCTCTTAAATAACCATAGTCCATTTGCTGAAATATCAGGATTTTCCGAGTATTGGCGTCTGGATTAAAGCAATTGTACTGTAATACAGCATGTAATTTGATGAGGCTGCCTCACACTTTGATTGGTTGGAGTTCTGAGGTTCTTTTACATGAGAGAGAATCTAGAGAGATCCTGGCAACAATACACAGTTTTGTGTATGTGATTACTTTAATGACAAGCAGTAACTGCGTGTACACCATATGACTCACAGATTTGAATGTCTTACCGATTTCAGGTTTCTGAAGAGAATGATAATTCTAGATATTAATATTGCCATGTTTCTGACAGGTTCACCAGTGCTCTTGTTGTGGATTTTATTGAGCAGAATTTTTTTGTTTTTGCAGCACTTGTGTTGGTGGACAATGGTCATGCACACAAATAAACTGTGGTGCTCGTTGTGGAGCTGTCGGTGATCCTCATTATCTTACATTTGATGGGAAACATTTCAATTTTATGGGGAAATGTTCTTATTACCTCATGAAGGGAGACAATTACAGCATAGAAGCAGAGAATGTGGCCTGTGCAGGTGCTATCTCAGAGGTGAGGTGTTTGTTTGTTGACAAGATAATATATTTTTTTGGACTGGTTTATCCCTGCTGTGCTTGGCAACAATGTAGACCCAATACTTTATACAGCCTACACAACAATTCTCCATCATTTTATACTATGTTGTACTGCAGCACTTTGGCTATTGTATATGGTCATTTCAGGCAGTTTGTGGAAAATTTTGACAAGCATGGTAGGCATAGAGTGCCATTTATTTTAAGGAAAATGAACATTGAGATCTCACTTTGTTTCCATTGTGTACAATATAACTGTTACATGTTAAAATTTCATTGACTTTTAAAATCCTCTAATGTTAAAGTTGAGTTTATGGGTATATCGCAAATGTATTTCTGCTGTGTTACACATATCTGCAAACTGAATGTTGTTACATTATCCTAGTACAAAAGTATAGACTGTTCTCTCACGAGGGATCCCTCATTCTGAAGTTTTCATGTCTTTGATTGTCTGGAAGGTCTGTACAGTATCCTTTAACATTTTCAAGCCTAGCGGTTTCTTTATGTACCACCAGGTTTTAACATTCAAAAATTCTACATGGTGCACTTTGCGTTGAGTGTTTTCTATGGATCTCAGAATAGACATCGACTTTTGCTTTATACACTATTAACTGATTGGTTTTTATAACCATGGTGGGAAGTGTTTACTGCGTGGTACGGACTGATTCCTTATATGTAGCATATTACATTTCATCTTTATAAGGTTAATTTGGCAGTCCTGATATTTTGGCACTTGAGGAAAGTAGTCCCAACACCAGAAGTTATATTGTCCATAACTTATGGTGTGCATACTGATTCCATTACATTATGTTGGTTTATCAGGGCCTTATTGAGTCCATCAAGCTATTGTAATGGCTTTGAAAGATGCAAAGATGAGTAAACACTGTACTGCTGGTAAGAGGAAACACAAATTCAGCAGTTTCTGAGAAGCTTGAAATAACTAGAGGGCTTAAAAATGGTGAAAGCCAAAGCGAAGTAATGGCATCATACAGCATTGGATTGTGAACTGTGTGTAATATAAAGAAATGCAAAGACCTGTTTGATTGTTTGTGGTACAGGTGAAAGTGCGAAGGACTTTGTCAGACAATGGATATTGTAAGAGACTATATTAGTGCAACTGGACAGTGTGTTCCTTAGGAACACATTGTTGTAAACCGTGGGCCTGTGATAATTGGAAAAGCTAAGTTTTTTTTTTTTTATGAAATGAAAACAACTAACAAGTGCACATTCTCTGAGGACAGTAACAAGAATTATCTTAAGAACTTAGGTCAGTATAGATACTGTCTGATAATTTGGAACATTTGATAGTCTGATGCTTTTTTAGAACTGTGAGTGCCAGATTAAAGGATTTCTACTGTACTGTGAAAACCCCAGATTCATTTACATGATGAAGTTTAAATGTGTTCTCTTTGTTGTCCCAGCAGACTATACCAGTTTCTGTGGGAGAGGCATTTGGAGTTTGATAACTTAGTGGGGTAGATTTCTCAATATTTAGATAGACTTGGTGTAATTATGTGTTGTTGAAGCCAGCTTGTACATTTCTGCTAGCAGAAGTATTCATTTGTCACATGGAATGTCATCACTGTCTCTAACATTGTCACGTTTTGAAGCAGCTGTAACTTTAAAGGGAAATAATGCTCAGATAAAAGAATTTAACATTTATTTATGTGTTTGAATATGTTGGAGGGGGAATGAGAAAGTCACATCCACAGACTCCAGCACAGTACTTGTGCTTCAGTTTATCAGTCAGTGTTCCTTAGATCCCTGGTAGTGTACAGGAAACAGAAAAAAATCAATAGAAAAGTTACATTTTTGTGTGTATGAGATTAAGCAACTGATTTGTTGATTAATCATTTGTTGTTAATGGTCAGATATTTAAAAATATTGCTTGTATATTGCAGGCAATGAGTTTCCTTCCTGTAAGCAGTTCTGTATATCCTTCTTGTACAAAAACTGTTACAATTCATCTCAATGAACATAATATTAAGTTGAAACAAGGACATGAGGTGTTAGTAAATGGACAGGAAGTGGCAAAGCTGCCCATCACAGCTGCTGGAGCTTACATACATAGTGTCTCTTCCATTTTCTTGAGAGGTAAGCTCACATTGTAAAATGTCTGATATGTGCAATTATGTCTTCTGATAGTAAGTTGTATTGTGCAGAACCCAACAGTCTTCAGAACTTTAGTGTCTTTTGTTGAAACCCATGTGTTTTTCTTCATGTCATGGTCAGTGCCTTGCAAAAATGCAGTTTCACAGTGTCATGCTTCTGTGCATCTTGTGGGTTCAGAACTACTGCCTGTGTGCTGTATCACAACTCCAGTAGTACTGTGTCTTTCCCCCCCCAGTATGTATTTGCACTGCACCAACTTCTATTGTACTTGCACTGTTCTGTACTCACATGCTGCAATGTTTATGTTCCTTTTGATTGTGTTCATTTTAATTGTTGAATTCTGGACATTTTAAGATGTGGTTGATCTTTAGTGCCAAGAGGTATGCCCTGTTTTGCCTCTCTGGCCTCTGGGAAAGGGAATAAGAATTGATTTCTACAGTGAGGTAACCCAGGAAGATTCTGATACCCCTAATGGTAGGGTGATTATGAGAAATGTTGTGGGACTTACAATTTAATATTGGATATGAACCATGAGAGAAGGGGTGGGGTAATATTTTTCAGTTTCCCTAAATTTTTATCTTAGGTCAGGTGAAGGTTTTAATCTGGTCATAAAAATCTGCACACTGTTGTGACTGGTGGTCATTCTCAGAACCCTCTGAATAACAGTCCAGTGTTGTACCACCAAGTCTAGACATTTTAAGATATTGGAGTTTGGGGACAAGAAAAATTATCTTCTGTTCTTGAGTAATTATTTGGATTATTATGAATCCTGTGCCTTTCTTCCTATTTATGACACAAAATTTTGTCACATATAAGAAGTAATTTATAAGGAGCAGGACATGAAGTGTAATGCATTTAATACAGTTTTATTAATTACATTAGTTGTTAATTTATATAATTCCTAGACCATTAAATTTGTTTTCAGTGGATCTTCCAAATGGGTTGGAAGTTTGGTGGGATGGAGTAACTCGTGTCTACATTGACGTTCCATCTAATTTCCAAAGAAACACCAAGGTATGAGGCATAAGTGTAGTTCTGCTTAAGGTCTGTTGCCCACTCTGTCTCTTTTGTTTTTTAGCTGCTCAGTAGATAAATAATTCAAGGTAGTACTCATTGAAGGCCTTTTTTTGTTTGTTTAAATATTGTCTTTATACCTTCCATGAAATTCTGTTTATTTTGCAGTAAGTGGTAATCTGAGTTAATGAGCGGGGAGCTTGATGCTTTCATGCTTCTGAGTTGAGTCTCTGGTTAGGTCTATGGATTTTTGTGCTCACAAACTGAAATTATCACTTTACTTTGGGACTGTGAAGAATATCATACCCCCCCCCCCTCCTTCTGTTTTGTTTAGGCCTGTGTTAAGCTGTAGGTTTCCTCTGCCAGCCATTATTCTTAACAGGAACTGTTACCCCACCCTTATTATTGCTGTGAGACTTATGTATGTGTATGTATAAGTCCAGATTCACCCTGGAGATGACACTGAAATGCATTTTGAAATGTCAGAATATCCTTGGTATGCAGGCGGTCCTTGACTTTTAGACATTTGACTATTGTACAACCAGCAGTCTCACACATTTTAACTCTCACCCCAAATCTGTCTCTTATATGCCAAATTTGGATTTTTGTACACAGCTAATGAACAAACACATTGAGCTATCGCACAGTGGCACTGTCTGTCAGCCAGGCCAACACTTGTGTCTCTGCATGTTTTCAGCAACATTATTATCTGTGTTCATAGGTTAGTGTTTATTTGTTCCTGCAAGAAATTTTTTTCAAACAGCGTATCACACCATGCCCACTTGTTCTTGCAGCAATGATAAGATCTGCTCCTTTCACCTATCCTCCTACATATGCCCCCTGCATTTTCCCAGTGAAAAACTGAGTACCAAGCTGTATGTTATGTCTCATAAATGCCAGAAAAGGTACGTGAGATAACTAGAATTTGAGGCAAGAAGTAACTTCAGAACATTACTTCTTGTATCATTTATAGTCATAACCCAACTCATAAATTTGATGGTAATGGGAATGGAACCCCACTTGTAACATGTTAGTCTGTAGCTAATCTTCCATACATTTTGACTTTCACACTGATTGCCAAAACAAATTGTGTACGAAAGTCTGGGACTGCCTATATGTTATGACAAGCAATAAAAGACAACTATGCATGCCAGTATCACAGTAGTTACATTTTCAGAGAATTGTTGTGGCTTTGCATTTTTGTATCCTGTGCCATGATTGTACAATGCACATATGGTACATTTGCAGGGTCTGTGTGGAACATTTAATCAGAATCAGAATGATGACTTTCTGACGCCAGAAGGTGATATAGAACAAGATGTTGTGGCATTCGCTAATAAGTGGAAGACACATGAAGTCTGTGAGGATGTCCCAGAAAGGGAAACACCCAGCCATCCCTGTGATGTCAATGCACACAACAGAGCTACAGCTGAAAAACACTGCTCAAAATTGAAAGGGTTACTCTTTGAAGGTACCTATTTGGTTGGAAAAGATACAGTCATAGCTTTTAAAATAATAATGTCAGTGTACCATTATGGTATATGAGGAACATGAAGGTAAATATATGTTTTAAGTCTTATCACTAGACAGAGTATCAGTATTACGGAAATGCCACTAACAAAATTTTGGTTAGTTTGAGTACAGATTTATAACAGAACAGTGTCTGTTCATTTGGTCAGTTGCTTTTATTGAAATCAAAGTGAGTAACGAGACTGTCCCTTGACTTCACATTATGCTAGCATATGACACTGCAATCTGGTGGGTAGATGTTGACATTTCAAGGGAACTTGCTGCTTCCATCTTCAGGGTAGCAGATACTTGCATTTTAAGCATGTTGGTATAGTCCTGAAAAGTGGCTATTAACTTTGTCATGTCCATCCATTTGTCTGTGTGTATCAGCAGGGCTCCCACTGGATGGATTTATGTGAAGCTTGATATTGGGGACTGTCATGGAAGTCTGTCAAGAAAATTCATATTTGGTTAAAATCTGCCAAAAATATCAAGCACTTTACCTAAAGACCGAAGAATATTTTATTGTTGCCAGTGATATTTAATCACCATAATAGTGCTGTCTTTGAAATGAAATGGTATCAGTCTCAGAATAGCTGAGGAGGTATAAACATTATAAAAACATGTCACAATGTTATGTTATACATATATTGCCTATCATGTTCTATCCAAATGATGTAGCCAGCAAGTTTATCTTGTATCTTTCTATGTACCATGTTGTGAAGGGTTACATCTCAGAATATAGTAACTTTAACATAAGCTGTGTGATGGTGTATTATTGAGGTGACACATTTTCCATCATTTCACTGTCATTAAAACACAATGTTTTTGAAGATGATTGTGCTTCTCTCATCAGGTGAAATACATACATTAGCAGAGCCAGTTTCCAAAGCATTGTGCATGTTTAACAGTACACCTTAATATGGACAAATAATTTGTTCCTCTAGGCCTGTTATACTGACCTTGACTTATATTACTGTCTTTTCTACAGCATGCCACTGGGTAGTTGACCCAGAGCCATATTATCAGGACTGTCTATATGACCTGTGTTCCTGTCAAATGAAGGTTCCACAATGTTTGTGTCCCATCTTTGCAGCATATGCAAAGGAATGTGTTCACAGAGAAGTAATGATTGATTGGAGAAATGACATCAGAGAATGTGGTAAGCTTCTTTAATTGGAAAGTTGCTATGATCTGCTGGTGGTTATTTTTCTCTTTGCTTATATTTTTACATTTTGCATGTTGATTGTTACAAATTGGTATGAAAATTTTTGTAAATTTTTTTCTGTGACATCAAATATATACAGTGAAACCCTGATTTTACAGTTTTGTGGGGCCCGCCTAAAATGGCATAAAATCTGGGAAACATTGCTCTTACAGGTATTTGGCCAGGACCTTATAAGTAGTGCAAAAAAGTATGGAAAACACAAATTTTGGGAATATAAAATTGGAGTTTTACTTTATTGTTTTAAGATCTGAGGTTTATACAGTGTTGATACTGAGGATTGGGTATTTTGGGTTGCTCTGTAAAGTTTCTGGGTTATTAATTCATGTGTCTTGAAATGAACACAAAGGAATGGACATTCCTGTGAAATTTCAAGACAGAACAAAACCCTACTACTCGGTGCAAGAACCCATAAGACCTGAATCCTCATCTCTTGGGTTCTGAAGGAAAGGTGCTTATTTTTTCACATTTGCTCATCTGTTGTGCATCATTAAGTGGGTTCCCTCTCACTGCATGAATATACATCCTCAGTTTGTGGTTGGTCTGCACAAATGGAGGGTCCAGCAGTCCAGGCAACCAGCAAGGGGTAATTCTGTGGCTTGGTACATAAAGGGCAACATAATCTGAAATGCTACACAGTGCCACAGATTCTTAGCAGTGATTTAAGCACTGGAAAGTAGACAAATTTTGAAACTGAAGTGCAGTAGAACTTGGAATATCAGGAGTCTGTGTAGTATTCTTGGAAAACTTTCAAGAGACTTAGCAGGTTAGATTTTGTAAGAATCCAGAAAGTCAATTGGAACAAAGGAAGCACTGCAACTGCAGAGGATTATACTTTTTTGGGGTAAAATAGAAACAAAAACCTTCAGTGCGGGGTAGGATTTGCTGTATCTTAGGGAATAATATCAGCAGTTAAGAGAGTATGGTTTGTGAGAGCATGTTGTTTATAATACTGAGAGGTTGTTGGTGTGGTGATGTTCTAAATGTGCAATCTGCAGCTGAGAATAAGACTGACGTTACAGAGTACAGCTTCTGTGGCCTACACACCCATTGCTTTAATCTATTCCTTTCTGAACTGTTGTGTTCCATGATCTGGCTATATGAGATGGAATGGATTGCCTCTTTTAGGAAATAGCTTCTACATCTCAAATGGTAACTAAAAACTTACAATATTTGATGATTAGGAATCCATTGTCCTGGTGGGCAGATATACCAAGTATGTGGCAATACTTGTGCACGCTCCTGTTACGATATCTCATGGAATCCACAATGCAGGAAGCAGTGTGTTGAAGGTTGCAACTGTCCTGAAGGCCAGACCATAGATCCTGCAACAGGAGAATGCATTCCTGTTGATCGTTGTGTCTGCCAGCATGGTGGTGTGGAATATCCAGCTGGTTTCAAAGAAGTTAGAGCAGGAAATAAGGGCTTAGAACTTTGGTGAGTGTTACTGCTTATGTGGTCTTTCTAGATA
>Ga0136643_10020346_pt1 | contig 10037 bp, 8 predicted proteins | sample TergutLab28metaG_FD_96883 | JGI IMG/M metagenome (GOLD analysis project Ga0136643, IMG submission 96883) | Labiotermes labralis P1 segment gut microbial communities from Petit-Saut dam, French Guiana - Lab288 P1 (version 3) (version 3) | ecosystem: Host-associated > Arthropoda: Insects >... | reverse complement strand
ATCTCCAAATTCGAGTCACAACATTTCTATTTCCGGTTGCTCTCTCAACAATACAAGGATAACAATGCGCATCACGTATAAACGATAAAATCCCCGCTGTTTTATATGGGTGTGAAACTTGGTCTCTCATTTGACACAAGAACATTGGTGTATACCGAAACACGCCGGGGCTTCGGGGCGTTCAACTGGCGAATCCCCCCCCCCCCCCCCGTCTCATTGGCTTTACCTAACCACACAATGACGGACGTGAAGACAAACTATCCTGAGAGGCTGACGCTTTCCAAATGCAGCGGGCGTTTCAGCAGGACTTTATATTATTCCCTTTTATTTCTTCTGACTCGAGAATTTCTGCAAGCCAGCAGGTGTGTCAGAAGAAGCAATACGTTAGCTACCTCAAGTGAGGAAAGTGTTCTTGAAAAGCTCTTAGTTGCTCAGCTAGTCAAGAAATCCCCGCACTTTACAGAACCCGACATATCATCACCGTCTTCACAAAAGTCCACAACTTTTCACTCTTCTCAGAAGCACCAATCCAGTACACGTCTTCCCATCATATTTCTTTAAGCTCAATATTAATTATTCTCCCATCTACGCCTAGTTCTTCCAAGTGCTCTCCTTAATTAGTGCTTCTCCACAAAAATCCGTAGCTTTTCTCTTCTCCGCCGTCCGTTCGTCATGCCCTGCCCATCAATACCACACAAGTCGTGAAGCAGCTCACGGTACCAGTTGCAGCCCAGTTTATGTCTATCCAGCTCCTCCATATTCTCAGTTTCCAGCACATACCTAACATCCTTACTCACTGTTACGTCATACAGTTACCCACAACCCTCATTTAGCTGCACAGTTTCTACTGTTTATCCCACAACCCAAGTGGCTTCTCACTTCACCGCAGTTCCGTAATACCAACCAGGCTGTGCGTACTGCAGACCGACGTGTCTGTCTGTACTGTCTCTGTACCGACACACGTTAAGACAGTATCTAACTGTTCAGTGTCGTCGCTATATTTACTGCCTGCTTTAACATAAAAATCCTGCACTCTCCCACCCACCCACTAAAATGACGCATTTCCTATACAAATCAGAGTAAAGTAAGATCACCCGCAACAGCACCGAATGGTCAGTTTTTGTAATGGGGACGCGGTGGGAGACTTCGGGTTCCGCCGCGACGTTCTTCTGGGATATCACGCAGCGCAGAGTGGGAATTCCTTACCGACGTCCGATCCAACCTGTCGGTCCCATCATCAAGATCAAGAAATCCAAGAACATATATTTACACGTGAAGGGGGGACCGATGAATTGCCCCGACGCGTCTGTAAGGAATTCCCACTACACGCCGCATAATATCCCAGAAGAGCGCAGACCTAGCGATGCAGTGTGTTTACTGTGAGGTAGCAACTGAATTATAAATTGCATTTATGTGCATTTCTGACCTCTGAGGTTTTATTTTCTCGCAGCGATGTTGCTGAGGGTTCAGGTCGTCTGTAACAAGCAGAATGGAATACGCTCCTTGAAGACGAGGGCACTCTCCACACAACTCTGCGCCACAATCAAACTGCCTCAATTCTCAATTTATTTCATGAAATAATCAAAGGATGTTCTTCAGTTACAGCGTTTACATTTTCACTCTTTGGCAATTCCTCCAGTCTTTAGACAGAGCCCAGAGAGTGGAATTCGGTAGGGCGAAGGTGCGGAGATAGAGAGGAAGAAACAGGGAATGAAAGGGAGGAGAAAAAGAGAGGAAAACAGATGGGTAAGAGAAAAGAGATAAGAGACTTACTGCCGCCGTCTGATGGAAAATTTCTGGATCATCCGCCGTACTGTTTGCGCGTCATAATAATTCTGGTACTTTCGTTGATTTCTCGTTAAAGACCTCGAAATCTGATGGCAGAAACCTCTTCATTCCACACGACACGTGTTTCTTATTCTTGTACGAAATGCGGTTTATTCGGTTTCAACAAAAATGAACAATGTATTGGCCAGATATCACGTGACCTCGCTCCAATCTCTGCAGCACAATATCGTTCGTTTGCGCTTTTCCTAGTTCTTACAATAAGAAATAACAATTAAATTTTATACTCAGCAAAATATGTGAATTTACCAGCTACTATACTGCAATCCATGCATCGGGGCCTCTTTAAAATCATCAATTTCAACCTATTTTTCCCCTTTAATTCGCAATGATTCGCAAGCAAAATGCTTGAAATTACGTGTGGAAGCGGACAGGCGCAAAGGTCCGCTGGCTGGACAGATTCACAGTCACAATTACGTCAAGAGCTGGTAGGGTAAAGGACGGCTGTAACTCAATTTAACTTGAGGATTCACTCCCACTCTACCCTAGCTTACTTCACAGATCGATTCGAATTTATGTAGTGGGTTGGGTTCAGTCGCACATGAAGGTGAGGTGGACGATAAGTGGAAGAACGCAGAAGATAAATTGACGTGACAGAGCAGGGAGGGGAACAGGAAGTAGATGAGATGGAAGAATAAAGACAGCAATGAGAGGAAATAGGACAACCGGAAACGAATGCAATAAAATTAGACATCAAATGTAATATGAAAAAAAGTAAATCACGTAAAATGAGATGACGTAATGTGCGCGAAATCAAGGCTAGGCACAACTTCCTTGCTACTGCTTATCTCTACAAATTGTAAACTTCCTGCAACACAATCAACCCTACGCTTGCGATACAATCTGTACTTTCACATACCCAGCAAGGTGACGTCATTACAATCGTTTAAAAACACTGCAGCATTTAAATTGTCAAGGCAAATAGCACGCAGTGCACATTCCTTATTGCAAAACGAAAAACGAATGATCGCAAAAGGCATATTGGAAACCGATAAGCGTTAGTTTTGAAAGTCCAATGAATATAGGAAGACTTACGGCTCGTTCGATTTTCTCTTAGACCAAAGAAAAAATCTGAAAATTTTGAATCTTTTAAAAGTCACAACACATATGACCATTTCAACCCCAGTGGTCACTATATGTACCACCAGTTTAACATTCAGCAATTCTACGTTCTGCCCACACAGTGTATTTATGTGTTTTGTGTGGATCTGAGAACAAGCAGCGATTATTTCCCTATACAGCATTAACTGACTGGTTTGTATAACCGAGACGGTGTGTGTTTACTGCGCGGTACGGACTGGGTGTTTAAATTAACTCAGGTTAGTGACAGTCTTTAAAGCGCTAATGTACAGTTTTATGGCATTAGGACTTCGAAACTTACATAAGATACAAAAATATTTACATATATGTTGACATGTGCAGGGTCTACTGACAGTAGACACTGCATCTTAGTGTATCTACTCAGTACAGTCTGTCATCGTCTGACATTATAGTTAGGCCCTCAAAATCGAAACGAAACAGAACACAGCATTTGTTACACGGAGTGATTAAGAACCCAAGGGTCCCTCCCGCCAGCTGCCAGCCAACACAACGTCACTCCGTCACTCCGAGTCTCGACAGATTTCATCGAACATTTGATAATGACATCTATCGACGTTAAGGCGAAGCGAGTTTTGTTCATTCTCCCACTAATCAAATTCCATGCAAATCCTTTCAGTAATTCTTACGTTGCTTTTGGACGGACGGACGGACAGGCAGGCAGGCAGACGGGCACAAATGTCGTTAAAGTTTTTCGCTCAATGGGATGTTTCGTTGTGAGTCCTATGAGTATCCTAATATCCTGGACATATGCATTTATGGCAGAACATGGATGACATCAAAATAAAACTGCAGCTATAAATAATGAGTCAGTCAATATCGATACACTTCACCGTCCTGTAATAATACAGCCTCCCTGCAGGCATGTAATTTTGGACACACGCAGATCCGGGCAACAATGACGTCACCAGCATACAGCTCCCTGCCCTCGGGGAATCAGATTGACAAAACAGACTTATTACTGCTTACGTCGCTTATCTCTGCACCAGCTGCCCTACTGTTTGACGTGATCCAGCGGCTAGCGCTCTTGTCGTGCTGTGTACATCATACGGTCGAGGTTGTCCTCGCTGAAGGTTTTCATAGTTTTCCTCAATTCCTACGGGCCATGGCTCAGAAAGTACCAAGTTACCAAGATTCCTACTATTCCTGTGGTTGTTTTAGTTACGTCACTAGTGTTTTGATCTGTGTGCCTTGTCTAACTTACTACTTGTGCTTTATTCCCTTTGACTCTACTAGATACTAAATATTCTTGAACTGAACTCCTTTACTCAACAACCAGCCACTGCAGCCTGTCACAGTTGGAGCCCGAAAGTGTGGTAGTGTTCTGTCTAGTCAGAGAGTGGAGCTCTTCTGCCTACTGAGAAAGTCTCATGGAGCACAAGGAAGCTGCCAGCAGTCAGAGAAATGAGAAGGACAACTCATCCTCTATGGAATATGAACAAATAAATAAATTACACCAGACTGTACAGAGGCAGCAACTGAGCCAGTGTACAGTTCCAAGGAGAAGAGGACGAGATGTGAAAAGCACGGAAACAACAACGCCCAAACAGTGACACTGCCTATAACGTCCAAATATCCTAACTGGCGCTGAACTTGTGTCGTTACCTTAGGGCGAAAGACCCAGGTTCACACCCAATACCACAATGCATTTAAAAGTACAATTTTTAAAAAAAACGAACACGTTTTTATCTATTTCGTAACTGAGCATGAAGAACCGTGGCGAAAAAGAGACGCTAAACATATCCTGCATTACATTTCAAGACTCAGCCCGCACCGCGCAGTACACACACTTCATCTCAATTATTTAAAAAACTGTTCACGATATCTAGGGAAATAATCGCAGTTTTCCTGAGATCCAACCGGAATATTGGATTTTTTAATGTCAAAACTGGTGGTGTTTACAGGTTTAGTCTCAGCAGCAGGTGACGATGCGCGGTGGTTCTTCGCCCCAGTCGCTTTACCTTCATCTGTAACGTGCTGACCGACAGATGTCTCAGTCGGTCAGAACGCCGTGGACACCGACGGCTGAACACTTATGACTCTGATAACATCACAGCCTTAAATTGCTGCTGTAGCAATAAATATAGGTGCTACACTGCCATATATTTATTGTTATTTATTGGGCCACACAGAGCAGTCATAAACTGCTGTAATGCAACTTTCAACTTAAAGCCATCCATCATCAGGTTGTCATGACCATCCGTGTGCAAGTTTCATAAGCCCGACTCGCCCCTGCAGTATCCATCAACGTGACATTCTGACTTTCAGCAGGAATATTTAGAGAGGGTAATGAGCTTCACTGCGTAAAACGAGGCCTGTATAAGTTACAACCAACCTGTCGCCACGTCCACAAAATATTGTGACACAGTTCCCTGGTAAATACAACAGAGAAGCACTCACAGACTTTCAGACTTTTCGCTCCAAATTACGCAGCTGAGCGACAACCACTGTATGAAGACCACGTGTGACTCACGTGATTGTGAAGCCTCGACAATGAGGACCTAGTCCACTAGGGGCTGTCACGCCATGGGATGGGGGGAGAACTCTGTCTCTTTAAAAAGCAGAAAACCTTGCATAAATGCTAAGTGTGACTTCCAGAGCACTGACACTGCGTGACACTGTTACATGAACACCAACAAGAAATAAAGAAGTAGAAGAGCTCTGAGCATTCAACTTCCTTCGAAATGTCAGAACTTTTCACCCACCGACACGGCGTCACATCGTCCAGGACTGGAACTGAAGTTTCAGGAACACAGGTGCCAGTAACTCAAAATTCTTTAGAACTTTCAATCTGTAAAATAGCACCTCATGTGTTCATGATTTAATTTTTAAAGGCACTCACAAGCACAACAGTTATATCTGCGTTTCTCCTGCAGGAAATCAGGCTGAAAGAGACCACCCGGAAGACCTAAGTGTAGATGTAGTAATATTAAAGACATTTTAAAGATATGGGAAAGGCAACTATGAACTGGATTAAAATGCCTCAGGACTGGAACAAATATCGAGCTGTTGTGAATATGGTAATGACATTTTGGGTTCCATACAGTATAAACAATGTATTGTGTAAAGGAACTATCAACGTCTGAAGGATTATGCTCCATGGAGATAGTTAATTAAGAAACAAGACCTGAATCTTTCTATTATCATTCATACATACATCAAACTTAACTAACAAAATGACATACTGTACCGTCTTTTAAGGTGTACAGTCAATCTTTTACTAAAGCATTTTATGAAAATACTACAGCATGATATGTTGTTATAATTAATATGAAGTTATGTATTGCACAAAGTTCGTGTACTTAGACAAATAAAACTATTTTTCTTACAATACAAAAGTGTTGCACATTCCGAATTCATCCCCTCATAGGATTTACAGTTCCAGAAACAAGCAGCAATTCTACCGACTACATCTTGGTTCTCCGGATTAAAATCCCACACGTTGTCAGCCCGCACTCCAATGTTTATTCCCCCGGGAAATTATTTAATAGGCACTAGCTTTTAATTCCCTCCTCAAGAAATATTTCCAATTTGTAACGTTATAGGATGGGTGAGAATGGTTGCTGGGCTAACGCGGTCTTCAATCTCCGGCACCAGACGGCAGCATCGGTTAGTAGGAAACAAAGATAGATTTCTCATAGAAGTGCAAGGGGTAACTGCTCCAAACAGGATTTCAGCAAGTCTGTCGGCAGTTTAGCCGAACCTGTCAGAACACTGTCTCGCACAGACCGGTCGCCCTCTTGTCAGAAGTCAATCAATTTGTTCAACCTTATGAAGATAAAAGATCTTCTCAAATTTGTCTGTATTCGTCTTCAATCTGCTCGCACAATGCAGAATTATGTCACACTGAGACGCAGCTCACACTCCGCTACCATCGCAGCTTACAGCAGTCGGTCGTTGTGCCACCGGCTCCTTGCAGTCATGATCGCCATCTTCTGGCAAATCGATCATTAACATACACAGATGAAAGACGGGGTACTATTTCCGCAGTTGCTACGTGTTCAATCGCTAACACAGAAGGAAATAAATCCTTCATTAATCAACTGTTTAGAAAAAATTGTTTGTATTTTTGTTGTCAGTTCCTTCTATTCTATACACGAAAATTAAAATTGTGTATTAACGTTAACAACAGTTATCAACAGTGATTTTATTTGTTACATAATATGTTAGGGATGACTCAGAATATATTCGATCGTGACCGAAACATTTCGGAGACACATACATGATGAAAATATAGTAAACGTGAAGAAGGGCTATAAACTTTCTAAGCTACAGTAAATATAAAGGAAATACAAAAATATGCTTGAGGTGCAATAAACAAATGATATGCATGGCGTTATATATGCTGTGGCGAATTCTAATATAATGCATATTATAAGGATAAAATATATATTTCCTCTGTATTTTATACGAATGCGAAACTTGGTCTGTCAGATCAAGACCAGGGTGTTTGGGAACAGAGTGATGACAAAGATATTTGGGCCTAAGGTGGAGCAGATGACTGGACACTGGAGAAAACTGGACAGTGCGGAGCTTCATCATTTGTACTGCTCACTAAACATTTTTATAATGATCGAATGAGGATGAAATGGGCAGTTCAAGTGACTTGTATGGGGGTGTGAACAGATACATACATACAGAGGTTTGGAAGGGACATATGACAACTCATAGATCCTAAGCGAAGGTAGGAGACAATAACTGAAAGAGGTCTTAAGGGACCAGAAAGGAGGACGTTGAGAGAACGAGTCTATTCTGGAGGGGAACAAGTGATCGGGTGTTGTGAACATTGGTTTCTACATTTGCTCAAAACTTCTGGACTAACGGAGCTTTTAAAGAGGGACTTTGTTCCACGAGCTTGATTAGGTATCAGAAATTCGCCGATGTTTATTATAGTTTCAGAAAGCAGCAAGGAATATCCGCCATTAAATGAAATCATGGATGAGGTTTTACATGAACAGTTGGCTGCACGCCATTGAATCCTCTCGGATCTACCACCGACACTTCACAGTCGTTTCTTGCTGAAGCAATAAAGTAACAAAATTGCAAATTGGGCACTCAGTGGCGTAGAACACAGACCGTAACAATGGGATTCTTTACTTTCAAAATGTTATAAATTTTCACGAAACACAATTTAATGTACTTTCATTTACACCGTAGCCCACAGCACGGCCATCCAGCACGAGTTTGTACATAACCTGCAAAGGTTCAATAGCATTACATCCATAATTCTTAGACAGAATTACAACTAGAAAAATAAAAGTTGGAGGTTCCGATAGAAATGTGCTGACTATTGTAAGTAAATATGACTTTTAGTGCTCCTATTTTCACGAAACTCGCTTTACTTACCATCTTTTTATGAAGAAACCCTATACGGAATTTCATGAAAATGTTACAAACGGTTTAGTAGCTGACAGTATTACAGACGGAAGGGCGGAAGGACTGACCCTTTCTCCATACAAAGGGTTCCTTTTGATTTCTAAAGAAATCTTAATGCAAAGAACAACGACCCTATAAGTGCTATATATGTACCAATATGCCTGCACGCCGCTGAAACTTGGCATCAAGCCTGCACCACCCCATAGTGCAAAGACAACCCAAATTAATGTTCGGGCCGTCAGATGGCAGAACACTATGTCATAATTGCATTACAACGCAACTGTGCCGTCAAGACGCCCTTGTTTCAGTATCTGGTGGGAGGACCAAAGGAAGAACTCGGAGCACAATTCGAAGTCTATCGCTGCACAGCTGTTTCACTGCTGTGAAGAACAAGCCATGTCAATGCAGTACAGAAGCCGGTCGAGAGATATTCTTGCCCTTCTCCACAACTTTCAAGTGGGCCGGGATAGCTCAGTCGGTATGGCGACTCGCTACGAACTGGAAGATGCGGGAATCGAATCCCGGTTGGGGCGAATTTTCCGCACCCGTCCAGACCGGCCCTGGGACCCACCCAGCCTCCTGTACAATGGGTACCGGCTCATTCCTGAGGGTAAAGCGATCGGAGCGGGGTCTTAACCACCCACCACATCTAGTGCCAAAGTTAAAGAAAGAGTAGAGCTATACTTCTATTACTCCTCTGCGCTGGCAGGTTATAAGATGCACTTCACTTTTGCCTTACCAGCATTTCCAAACAAACACTGGGCCCCACCCAGACTCCTGTTTAAGGAGCAATGAATCATTCCCGAATGTAAAACCGCCCGAGTGTGACCCTGACCGTCTGCACTCCCTAAGCTAACAGCAGCTGCACTCTACCTCCATTCCTCACCATGCCTTCATGCGGTGAGGTTTTTTACGGTTGTTAGTTTCAAATGTGACCTACAAAGTGTCGATCATCGCTTCCTACTTGATGACTAACGAAGGATACTGTACACGTGCAGAACTGTCGTGCCACCTGACAACCGTCGTTTGTCTTCCCACTGGTTGAGGTTTGGGAGACTGGCATATTTTAATACGCTAAGCTAGTTCACCAAATCTTGGTCAGATAGAGTTCCTCTGTTTCAGATAGTTTTATCATCTGCCCCGTTACCAAATTTCCACTAGTTCATTAGAGAGGTATTATTATTCGTGCCTTTATATTTTACAAAAATATTAACTGTAACAAGTGTCACTGCACACAGTTCAGTATATTAACTGTAACAAGTGTCACTGCACACACTTCAGTATTTTAACTGTAACAAGTGTCACTGCACACAGTTCAGTATATTAACTGCAACAAGTGTCACTGCACACACTTCAGTATTTTAACTGTAACAAGTGTCACTGCACACAGTTCAGTATATTAACTGTAACAAGTGTCACTGCACACACTTCAGTATTTTAACTGTAACAAGAATCACTGCACACAGTTCAGTATATTAACTGTAACAAGTGTCACTGCACACAGTTGAGTATATTAACTGCAACAAGTGTCAATGCACACAGTTGAATATATTAAATGTAACAAGTGTCACTGCACACAGTTCAGTATATTAACTGTAACAAGTGTCACTGCACACAGTTCAGTATATTAACTGCAACAAGTGTCACTGCACACAGTTCAGTATATTAACTGTAACAAGTGTCACTGCACACAGTTCAGTATATTAACTGCAACAAGT
>Ga0136643_10020343_pt1 | contig 10037 bp, 10 predicted proteins | sample TergutLab28metaG_FD_96883 | JGI IMG/M metagenome (GOLD analysis project Ga0136643, IMG submission 96883) | Labiotermes labralis P1 segment gut microbial communities from Petit-Saut dam, French Guiana - Lab288 P1 (version 3) (version 3) | ecosystem: Host-associated > Arthropoda: Insects >... | reverse complement strand
TTCCCTTCTTGATTGTTTTGTTATGCCTATTTTACAGATAAGATTTGACGAATGTGTCTTTGACAATAACCATATTTTGCAGAAAGTTCCTTGTAGTTATAGCCTGTAAAATTCCTGTGAATTTCTTCATAGAGTTGTTTTTTGAGTGCATTTTTCATACTGCCAAAATACACTCTTTCCCCACTGAACGCTTTAATAATCTTAACAGTGTTTGGTTTGCCTATACAGTCAACAATTTCGTTGTAGTCGTTGTCTATATCATAAATTTTTGTAATGCTGATTTGTTGCCCTGCAAGGACTTCTGATAGGCGTACAGTGTTTTCAATTCCGATAAGTTCAGCAATTCTGTAATATGTGTCGTTAAGCATATCTATTTTAATTTTGGACATATCAATTGACATGGTTACATTCCTCTTTACAAAGAATTTAACAGTGGTTTACAGGCTGAATAAACAGCTTTTAAACACTGTTTAAATTACTTGATTTTGAAAACAAATTTTACAATCCTTATGGCTTTGGGTTCGTAAACACGCGCCCAATTCTCGCCGTTTTTCATTTCTTCGATAGATGGGAATGTTCCTGCTTTGTGTTCATCCGTCCACTTAATGCCCCTTGGGTGAAGGATAAATACACGGCGGGTTACAAGAATATCATCGCCGGATGAAGATAACCCATCCCGCACTACTTCTGTTTCCTGTATGCGGCTATGGCTACCGTTCCCCATTGCTATTGCGCCATTGCCAAAAAGATATGCAATGCCTACTTTTGCAGATGTATCCATTGGTACAGAATCGCTAACGATTACGCGCTTATTCATAAATTTAGGAACTCTGGGCGATTGTTCGGATTCTTGCACATACTCAATTAACTGTTGCTTTGACAAGCACGCTTCGGCGGCTGAATTCATCATTACGCCGCTTAAATTCTCTTTAGCGTCACCCATGATTTGAATAGCGTCAATAAATGAACTTCCGTTTATATATGCTTTTTCACCGGATAATTTGCTGATATCGTAAATTTTATCGCTCATTGTGCCTGATGCAAAAACACCTTCTAAGGTTGCAAGTAGCACCTTTTGTAATTCACGTTGCCAGTATTCAGCTACAAGATTACCAATTGCACCAATGGGGTCAGCCCCCGACATTTGAGCGGATAGACCATTAGCACCCCATGCCTTGGCTCTGCCGTGTTTTACGGCTACATCTTCATTTGCTGAAATGTTTTCGGGGTGCAGGTAGTCATTGTCCGTTATAGTTTCGCTTTCGCCTATAAGGTCATCCCAAAACGGCATATCAATTGTTGCGCTTGGTCCTCGTGATAATTCGTTGAATTTTGGAGTGTTCTCCACTATGCCGGAATGCATCAATACAGATGTTTCCATTGTTCGTTGTATATAATAATTAGTAAATGTTGAGGGTACGATTACGTCACCCAATCTTGTTATTTGAATGTTACCACTCATTTTTTATACACCCTTCCTGTATGCGGTTATTGGGTACTATTTTATAATGCTGTAACACGGATTAACACGGACATTCGCGCCCAAAGTGTCCTATTCAAGCTATTGTATTTAAGCGGTCGCAAGTGTAATATAAATAAAAACGCCGATTCTTTGAAATGCAAGGCTATCCCTTCAAAAACACAAAAGCCGATATGAATAATTCATATCGGCTTTTGTGTTTTTGCTTTTCGTAAATATCGCCCGACAGTTTTGGGGTCTACATCATATTTATTTGCTAGGTCTTGATGGGTATATCCACCATTTTCATAATCCATAATTATTCTTAACCTAACATGCTCCTTGGTAAGTGTATCGGGCTTGGGTATATATATTTTTTGCCCTCCGAAATGGTCGGACAGAGCGCAAACCTCGTCCATCCCTCTGTCTTTGGCATATGCTCTGTACTTTTGGGGAATCATTTCGGGTGTGAGTTCATCATGTAGTTTTTCCATGCCTGTTACCTCTATTTAACTTTTGTAGCTTGGCATCTTCTTTATTTCTAACTGCCTTTCCTCCCTGCATAAAACCGTATGCGAATACAGCGGCTAACATACAGAACATCATATTTCTGTCATGCAATGCACCTTTGTCGAAAAAATGCTCCCTAATGCCGCATATGATTTTAGCGTCATTGCCGCACGGTGCTTGTCTATTCATACATATTTCGATAATATCATCAACAACGAGTGACAAACCTATTTTAAGTTCAAATTTGCTCATTTTGCCGTCAGCAAAATTTCTATACATCTGCCCTGTTCGGTTTTTTATGCCAGTTTCTGTGAGTACAAAGCTTTTGTGCATCATGTGCCATCCTTTCTGTGACTTTCAAGATATTCGTAGAGTGCTTTGACGTTTAGCAATTCAGTAATAGGCATATATTGTGATTGTGCTTGATGAAGTGCTTCGACTGGATTTGATATCATTTTTTGCATTTCGGCGGCGATGTGTATGCCATAAGCTATACCGATATCAATACAATCGCTCCTAATGGCTATGCTCATATCCATGAGGACATTAAATGCAATCTGCTGTTTTTCTTCGAGGGTGTCGCAGAATTTATCGCACAGTCTATCAAAAAGACTGTCATACTCCGCTATCCGTGGCAAAGATTCACACGCCCTAAAAACACTGGAAGCCTCTTTATCCATTGTTATCGCGCTCCAGAATCTCGATTGATGAGTCTGCATAAAAAGTACCGCCTTTCCAAATATCCATAAGTTTATTTGCCGTAATTTCCACCGTCACGGCGCGGTTGTGTTTGTGGTACTATTGAAACTTGTTTGGATTAGCGATATACTTTCGGTGAGTTTATATCTTTGACGAGAACTATACTCACCGTGGACGGTTTGTTATTGGTAGTAACAGCCGTCTTTTTGTATAATCGCTTCATAGTCAACTCGCACCTCCTATTCCCATTTCTACAGCCGCTTCATCCAAGTGTTGTGTGTTGAAATCTTCCCCGTGTGCATTGGCTAGGTTTTGGGCTGTTCTGCATTGCCTTACCATTATCCGTAAACCGCCCCTGCGCTTGGAGGCTTTGTGTAGATATTTAAGGCACTCGTCATTAAATCGAAAGTCGCTATAAATACCCGAAATATCTTCCTTGGTGTAGTTGTTCTTCAAAGCGCATTTATATCCAATACGGCTATACAGTTGGTCTAATTCTTCCTCTTGCCGTCCGTACATTCGCCGTAAAATTTCGGGGTTTCCGGCGTACACAATACCTATCCGGGCTTTGTCGTTTATGGCTCGTACTGCGTCAAATGCTTTTGTAGTTAGGTGCTGGGCTTCATCAATGATAATTAGCCTGTTTGTATCGGTTAGCTTGCGGATTAGCCTTTGCATCATCACGGCGGTTGTGCCTTTGGTGTCCTCATCCATTGCGGATAGAATCAAAAACAATATGCTTCGGGGTGAACTGATTGTAACGTCTGCTTCTACGAAGATTACACCGTTGTTTTGTTGGGCATAATATTTTAGGGCTGTTGTTTTGCCGCACCCGGAAGCACCGTATATAAGCAAAATATCATTGTGCATATGGGCTATCTTGGTTCGTGATAGTATGTTTTTGGTGTTGTTCACCGTAAGGCATATTTCCGGCTCTTTGATAATTGCTTTACGCGCCGCGCCCATGTGGATGTATTGTTTAACCTTTTGGGCTAGTTCGTCATTGTTGCCCGTGTACGTACCTTTTAAGAATAGAGAAATGGCGGTTTTTGAAACGCCTATTTCCTTTGCAACTTTGCTTTGGTTCGTGTTTTCCTTTGCTATATAGCTGGCAAGGCTTTTCCTTGCGTCTTCTATATGACATGATGTGTTTAATAGCTGTAGCATTTTTTTATCCTCCTGTCATGTGTCTAAAATAGGCTTCCATTCTATCGTTGCGTGTTTCAGAAACAACTTTTTGCTTGTTTTCCTTTGCTTGTTTGGTTTTTTCGGCTGTTTTTACGGCTTTAGCCTGTTTGTGATGCTTTAGACTTATTACTTTCGCAACAGCTGGTTCATTTTGTGGTGGGACTTCGTTCGGTATATCATTTTCACGGGCTATTTCTTCTGCAAGTTGCAGTATAGACGGCATTTCTATATCGGGTTTTTGTTCTCTTGCCGCTTTACGGCGGTGCTTCTTCTTAGCGTTTAGTTCCCGATTGTTTTGCGCTGTTACCTTTTTATCAAGGGTTGCAAGTTCTGCACTTGTCGCAATACAGATGAATTCTTCTTGTTCGTTGAAACAGTAAACTTTTGTTACATCATCCGTGTTGTATCTTGCGTAAACCTTCTGCCCTTGGTACTCGAATAGTTCGTCAGCGTCATAAAATTGTTGAAGTTCCGACACTCTTATACCATTACGCCCAACTTTGGCGGGTCTTGCAGTACGCTTGAAATACAGGGATAATAATTCGGGGCTTGCCGTTCTTATGCTTTCGGCGTTTTCTTGATACACTTCTTTAGGGCTTTTTCCGTCCATTCCTTCGCCCGAATGCGGGGCATTGTTGTAAATTTTTATACTATCTTCTATGAAGTACAGAAAATCGTAATAAGAGATAACTTTTTCTTCTACGCCTTCGGGTCGTTTCTTTGGATTTGAGCCGATATATGAATCAAGAAAAATGCAGTACGATTCTTCTAATGTTCTGAAAAATCGCTCTATCGGCTTGGCTTTGGCGTTATAAGGGGTTGCGTTAGTTACTGAAATTTTCATTTCGTTTGCTAGGGAATACGCCGCTTCATGATTAAATAAGTCGTGTACGGTGTAGTCTTTTCCATTATCCAGCAATACGCTTTCGGGAATTCCGTACCTGTATACAGAACGTGCGAAAGCATCAAGGATAAAATCAGCGTTGGGAGTTTGTTCGATTACCAAGTAACCTACTATTTGTCGTGAGCGTCTATCCATCCACCCTATAAGCCACGGTCTTCCAATGTGTCCGCTTGGATATTTCACCAAGACGTCAAAACGGTGGTTATCTGCTACCCATTGGCGGTTTGATGAAATTGAATAGTAGTCAAAAGCTAAGTACGGCATACATTTATCATCAAAGGCTTTTTTCCCTTCCCGGTGCAGTGTTTGGGCGGGTAATGGTATTTTGTTTGCTAATCGCTGGAATGTTCTAACTCCGGGAAGTTCCAAGTCTGGGAACTGTAGTAGGGTTAGCCTGTAACATGATGATACAGACGGACCGCCGTTGTTTGTTCCCTTTTCCTGTAGCCAGTATGATAGAAATACCTTGCGTACATCTTCGGGAATATTCTGTAAGCCCTTGCGGTGTTGCCCTCTTGTATCTACTAACCCCGCCACGCCTTTCGTTTCGTAAACTTTCTGCCAACGGATTAGTTCCCGCTTAGATATGGTTTTTTCGGGGTTTCGTTCGTTGTGTTGTTGCAAAAAGGCTTCAAGCTTGTTTTGCTTGGGGTACATTGCCTTGAAATTCCAGTAGGCTTGTACTATGCTTTGCTTACTTGCTACTTTGGCACGCTGGTCGGCGTTAAGGGATAAGAGAACATCGTAGCTATGTTCTTGTTGCTTGCCATGGTAACGGTCGCGGGATTCTTGTGGGAGGTTTTCGAGGATAACTCTTAGCTGTTTCCCTCCCTGTCCTACGCCATCAACATAAATTGCAAAAAGTTTACCCCTAGCAATTGCTTTTTTTACTCCACTTTCTGAAATTTCGAGAGCATGAGCCGCTTCTTTTATAGTAAGCTGTGTCAATGTTCTTCACCTACCTCTTAAACTGTGACATGAAATAATTCGTCCATTTTACATTCTAAAACATCAGTAATGGCTTTTGCTCTAAGACGTGATACTCGATATGGCTTTGTTTCCATTCGGAAAACGGCATTACTGCTCAATCCTGCGAGTATAGACAGTTTGTGTTGAGATAGTCCTTTCTCTTTACGCTTCGCCGTTAGCTTGGCTTGATTAACTATCAATAGCAACATGAACACCTCCGATACTGTTATACGAATGTATAAGTAAATACAATAATAACTTATACATACGTACAAGTCAATAAATATTTTATAAATTTAATTGTACATATGTATAACCTCTTTTATAATGGATAAAATTATATTGGAGGTTCGTTATGGGAATATCACAGGCTTTAAAGTATTTAAGAAATAGAGCAGGGCTAACTCAAAGAGAATTAGCAGAAAAAACAGGTATAAGCCTATCTGCTATAATCAGTTATGAAAATGGGAAAAGAACACCCAATTCAAAAGCTATGGCTAAACTAGAGGCATATTTTCAGGTAAGTGGTGATTATTTACTTGGAAACGTCAATTTTGAAGAACTTGATAATTACGCACTTAAAGTATATGAGCAAATGAAAATACACTCGAAATCATTTAAAGAATTTAATAATTGTTTTCACTTTTTTACATTTGAGAATCAAGCCATCTCCCTTGAATCTATAGATGTTCTTTATTCACACTTAATCAATATGAGTAATATTCAATCCAGCGATGGACGGCAAAATATTCATCCATCTTTTTCTACTGAACTAAGTGAAATCTTATCCATACTTGGTATGCTAAACAATGCTGGACGAGAAGCATTTATTAGTAGAGGAAAAGAACTTACAGAATTATCCAGTTACTCAAGGTAATATCTATATTGCGCCTGTCCCTTAGTCGCTTTTTCTCACTAATCCCTTATGTTTATATGAAAGAACCCTGTAAACCAGTGTTAATCAAGGTTTACAAGGTTCTAAATTTTTTTATACTTTTCCCTTAGTCGTGTGAAAATCACTAAAAATGTACAATTCATTCACTTAGTCAAAAATAGCGATTTTATTGTAATGTATCGGCTTTTTAAAGATATTTGTACTAAGGTATAAAATACTTTTCTTGTGTCCGTTTACAGGAAGAACATTTTTCTCCCCACGGTTTTTTTCTTATAAAAGCTACGAATAATGTACAATGTGTGATTTACGAAGAAGATTTTTTCCGCTCTTGAAAAACACCACATCGTTCCCCCGAACTCTCAAAAACAACATCAGATGGGAGATTAGCAGACTTAAAACCAAAAAATTTACATGCTCTTGGTAAATTAGGGTTCCAAGTGTTGACGTAATGGATGCAACGGAAACAATTTATTTTTTCCGGTTTATCATCTGTTTTATACAAAAATCCACCCCGAAAGCCAGCGTAAGCGTTCAGCAACAAAGTCTACGCTAACCGGCATTCCCGAAATCACAGGGTAAAACAAAACAAACAGCGCGAAAACCAACCCGGCATACGCGAAGTAAAAATAATCGCTTTTTACATATCGCTTGAAAAATAACGTAATCAGCAGCACAACAAACGGAACGCTTGGGAAGTAATGATAAATAAATGTAAGCCGCGTTATGAAAACCCATGGCAAAAAGTTTGCGGCGTAAGCAACAAGAAGAAACGCGGTATCGTAATCGAAGCGGCTTTTTTTCGCAAGCCCGAAAATTGCGAAGCCCGTTGCGACAATTCCGAACCACCAAACAGCAGGGCTTCCCATCGAAGACATTCCCGCGCGATGCGTATCCGAAATAACCGACAGATATTGCCAAAGCGGGGTTTGAATCAACGGCCATGTCCACCACTGCGACGCAAACGGATGCTCCGAGCCAAGCACCCCTTCCGAGTGATAACTAAGCATAGACTCTTGGTTTTGCCAAACTGTTTTAATAAATCCGGTGTCCGTATTCATCGCGTTCACAAACGGAATGTAAGACAGCGCGTAAATGAAAATCGGCACTGCGACAAAAAAACCGAAACACGCGAAAAATGTAATTGTTGCTTGTTGCTTGTTGCGTAAATAAAGTTTGTAAAGCGATGGGAATAATAATATGGGTAAGCCAATCGCGCCGTAAACGCCCTGCCATTTTGACGCAATCGCAAGCCCCATTGCCGCGCCGCAAAGTGCAAGAAGCAATAGGGATTTTTCAAACGAATTCCGTTCTATTTCACTTGTGTACCAGTACATTAAAAAGTACATTGCTATTACAAAAAATGTAACAAATGAGTCGATTGTGGCGAGACGCGTGTGCGAAAAAAGAATAAAATCAAACGCAAAAATAAACGCGGTAAACAACGCGAAATTATTTGACTTTAATAATTTCCGCGCAAATGCGTAAATCAACGGCAACATAAAAATCCCGAAAAGCGTGCCGGGAAAACGCCACCCAAACGGTGTCATTCCGAACATACGAATGCTTTCCGCCATAAAAACTTTCCCCAGCGGCGGGTGTGTTGTTTCGTAAACCCACAAGCCATGCACAAATTCGTAGCCCGTGCGCGGATGATATATTTCGTCAAAATATGTGCTGTTCATGAAACTTCGTTTTTCGGGGACAAGATGCTGCTCGTCCATTAAATTTTCTCCGCCCGGGCTGACAGACGCTTGTAAAATTTCACTGTTTTCGTTACGAAAAGCAATTTCCTGCAAGCGAAGCCCGTCTCTTGCCGTAATCATAACAAAACGCGCATCAGTGTGCAGCGGAATAAAATGCCATGCGAAAACACACGCTCCTTGCTGAGAATGTATAAACTCCCAGTCATTTCCGTTGTTGGAAGTATGCAAATCAAACGGAATATCGTGCCGCGCCCCCATTAAAAATTGGAATTGAGAAATATTCACAACCTCGCCAAAATCAATCTCTACAGAGTTATTGTTTTCACTCGCAACCCAAGTTGTTTGCGGCGATTGAGTATCGCCGAGATTCCAAAACGCGACAATACTGTATACCGCAATTAAAATTCCGATATGAACGTAATCACGGCGGCGCATTGGCGGCGCGGTTTCGCGGCCGGCAAAGGCAGACTTTTTCTTCGGTTCTATTTCTTCAATTTTTTCTGAATATTTCCCGCGAAGACTTTTCACCAAAACAACAATTAATGATACCGCAAGAAGAACCGTTACAAATGAAACGGCGCGAATCGAAGAGTTGCCAAGCATTTCCCAATCGTAACCCGAATTCGCCCATCGCAAAACTTCAAGGCAATTTAAAAAGAATACCGCCGAAAACCCCCAGTAAAAAATAAATTCCCGTCGTTCGCGGTTTTCCAAATAATACATAAGAAAAAACACCAAACCGGGGAATAAATAACGCTCGTGCATTCTCATTGAAAACGCGAAAATAATAGTAAACAATGCACCGACAATTAAGTAAAAATGCTTACAATCATGTTTCGTGTAGTCTATATGCAAAGCCGTAAGCGCCCCCGAGATAATTGCTAAAACAACAAAATAACCCACATGTTCAAAAGTAAACCCTAATGATTGTGTAGCCCAAGCCCCCCAGCTATCGTTAACTTTCGTCAAAATAAACCCAAGAAACGGCGTTTCAAGATTTCCCCAGTTCGCGTCAATCATCGCCCAAAAATTGGACGCGTTTACCGTAGCGTGACCATACAATCCCATTCCATACATTAATGAACCCCACGTAGCACGAAGCCCGAACGGCAGTGCAACAAGAACCATTACGCCAATTCCCGCAAAAATGCTTGCCGCAAGTTTTAAAAATGACCTCCCGAAATATTTGTTTACCCGCAAAAAATCATACGCCGAATACAGATAAACCGGTCCCAAAAAAAGCGACTGCGGCTTTGTGAAAATAGCAAGCCCAAACAAAATATACGCAGGCAAAAGTTTTTTCCGGCGCAAAAATATAAGCGAACCAAGCAGAAAAATAATAAAAACAGATTCCATCTGCCCCCAAGACGCGGAAATTAAAATAACCGCAGGGTTAAAAACCCACGCGGCGGCAACAAAAAGCGCGAAAATAATATCTTTTTTCCGAGCCGCTACTTTATAAACAATAAAACCGATTCCCAAATCAGCCAAGATTGCCGGTAAAAATGTAAAAAAATTGAACGCGGTGCTTGTAACCGGAGGCCAGTGTTGCATACCAAATTCTGTCTGCACGCCCGCCCATGACCTTAATGCTCCTATCAAATACAATACATATAAATAAACCGGCGGATAATCCAAATGCATATCCGGTGCGTAAAAACCACCTAAGCCATATTCAAACAAACGAATAGCCCATGACTGAAAAATATG
>Ga0136643_10020342_pt1 | contig 10037 bp, 9 predicted proteins | sample TergutLab28metaG_FD_96883 | JGI IMG/M metagenome (GOLD analysis project Ga0136643, IMG submission 96883) | Labiotermes labralis P1 segment gut microbial communities from Petit-Saut dam, French Guiana - Lab288 P1 (version 3) (version 3) | ecosystem: Host-associated > Arthropoda: Insects >... | reverse complement strand
TCACGGAACCCGAAGGTTCATTACCGCACTCACAAGCATCCGCCACCTGTCTCTATCCTGGGCCAGCCCAATCCAGTCCATATACCCACATCCCACCTCCTGGAGATCCATCCTAATATTATCAACCCATCTACGCCTAGGTCTTCCCGGTGGTATATAAAAAACACAAGGGTTACAAAACCCCTCTGTTCCCAATATTTTGGGAAGATGAAACAAATGTGCAGGAATGTCTGCATATGGAGGAGTGGGGTGTGCAGCGGGTGTCCAGTGAGCCGCCACGAGCCCCTGGATACTACAGTAGCTCTATTTACTCTTGACCTTCGAACTAAGTGGGATAGTGGGGATGAGTGGTCAGCGTAACTCTCTGGCCATTTAAACCCAGGAAAGAACTCGGGTACCCATTTAATAGGAATTCTTTAAAAGTGCCAAATACAACAGTAAAATTGTTGAAATTTGTCCAGCAGGTTGATGTAGCTTCTACAGGTGCATGCTGGTGCAGCTGTTCCCAATAACCAGCACTTGCTTAGATGCTTATCATTCTTGGTCAGCTTATGTTTTTCGAAGCTGTATACATCTGCGCTTGAAATAGTTTTACTAAACAACTTAGAAGGGAACACGGAAGAAATTTTTTATCCATGTTTGAGATTTTTTAATCTTTGCGATAAAATTGGCTGAGAATGTAGACCGACACACCACAGAATATGGAAACCTTTCAATTCAAGACCCTGAATTCCGAGCAAAATTCGCAAACTCTCCCGCCCCTTTTCCCTCTCCTGATCCAGATATTTTTAATCCACTCCCCAACCTATTTCTTGAAGATCCATTTCAGTATTCGTCTCCCACCTATGCGTAGGTCTTCCAAGCTCTCTTATCCCCCAGGTATTCCCATCAAAACCCAGTACGCACCTCTCCTCTCCCCATACGTGATGTAATCCTATCCCATCTCATTATTCTCGATTTGATCACCTGAATAATATTTGGTGAGGGGTACAGATCATGGTTTATGTCGTGTCTAGGAAGTGTGTCATCCCCGTTGTGTGTGTGAAGATGGCCAGTAAAGGCCGAAACATGTAGTTGTCTAGTATAGACATTAAATACAACTTAATTGACATAACTGTGTTTGACTACTTACCCTTTCCAATTTATGTCGTGTGTTCATATCACATTTTACATGACTATTTCAAGTGACAAATTAGTTCTTGCCTTCAAATTGAAAGGCCGGAGAATATTTCCTTACTCTCGCCATGTTGTTGTTGTTGTTGTTGTTTTTGCATATTTTGTAAATATATTGTCTTAAAAAGTTTATATATTTTTTAAATAAATAAATAAATATATATATAAATCCATTTGGAGAAAACTGCGCAATGAGGAGCTTAATAATATGTACTCCTCATAAAAAATTATTCGGGTGATAAAATCGAGAATAATGAGATGGGCGGGGAATGTAGCACGATGGGGAGAGGATAGGTATATACGGTTTTTTTGTGAGGAAATATGGGAAAAAGACCACTTGGAAGACCCAGGCGTAGATGGGAGGATAATATTAAGACCGATCTTCAGGAAGTGGGATGGGGGATAGGTAACTGGTATGTTAGGATATGGACAGGTGGTGGGCTGTTCTAAACGCAGTAATGAACCTTCGCGTTTCGTATAGTGCGGGGGATTTCTTGACTAGCTGAGAACCGGTTGGGTTCTCAAGAAGGACTCTGTTCCATGGAGTGAGTATATTACCATGTGTCATTTCGGGACCATAGACTCAGTGGCGCTAGTGTCTAGCCGTCTCACGTGTTGTAGGAAGCTGAAAATCATATCTTTGGTGCGAATTAGATAATCATGCCAAGTTTAATGAAAATCTGTCACTTGTTACCAAATTTTAACACGGTCCATACATAAACGCGCGTAGACTGCAAGGTCACTTCGTAATTCGTTTCTCCGCAGGAAGCAGAGTAGAGTATAGATGGAAGTAAATGGACCGTGATTGTGATGATAAAGTTTTGTGTGGGCGTTTCCACTTTAGGAGAATCTGCTTATTGTTCTTGTCCTATAGACACATTTATCAGTGGACAGGTCACTGAAATAGAACACCCGGTCAGTAAAGATCCCAGGACCACCACCCTTTGACATTATTGCGTTCGGTGAGCTGTGATTTGTCACTTTAGGCCTTCGATAATCCGTCGGTTAAAGCTGAATGACCATTCTAACCTTCTCGTGTATACTCCGTGAGCGCACATAACGTAGTCGGTACGGACTGAATGTCGGAGGAATTTTATTTCGATTCCCGGCGAAGGTAAGGGGCTTATTTCTTCTCAAACACCCACAAAGTCTCTGTTGCACATGCAGCCCTTCGGTGGAGGCCAAAGGCTCTTTCCCCCAAGGATAAAGCACCCTGGGAGTAAAACTGACCACTCACCGAAATGCAATACCCACGATAAGAATGAGTGATGCAATACCTCCATTCCTGCTTATGATTGCAAGGGATGGACAGGGACAAATTCACTTTACTTTTTTAAATGGAAAATTGTTTCTGATGTTTATTGGACCGTGCATCATTGTGATAACTGAAGAATCAAAAAATTAACTAGAGTTGTGCTTTAGCCTGCAACCCGGACACTACTCCAGCCTAACCGCACCTAACCTCCAACATACAGAAAACCAAGAACGACACGACCAACGTGGTAATCAACATCATAGTCGCGAGCTCCTGATGATGGGCATAGTAGTGCCCGAAACATGTTGATCCTATAAGAAGTACAATAACATATCAAGTGGCATCTAGCTGGTTTTTTTATTCTTCAGGTAAATTGTTCGTAGCTTTCATAAACCGTCGTGGTTTAGTAGTCGGCCTGTCCACTTTGCAGTCAGGAGATTTCGGGTTTAAATACCGAACTAGAAATTCTTCTATTCTCACTGAAAGGTTTAGTGGTTACACCCAGTCTCTTCAACTTAACCTTTTGACACCTAATGTCAACTATAGTGGTCGTACCGCACCGCTAACCTCTAAAGTTACATTTTATATATTTATTCAACAAATACAGTTACTGAATATTTTAAACATGGTATATACTCTCCGTTTTTTTCTCTTCAAAATGCAGTTTGTTTCATAATTCTAACATTTTTGGTTCCTGTATTATTCACATTTTATATACAGGGTGTGTTAAAATTTAAAAAATAATTCCGGCGCCAAAAGGTTAAGAGTCCAAAACAGCTTCATTCTTAGTCCTCATCCACATAGGGAATATCGCCGTCGGGTTGCAGCTCTTTTGTTTCGTAAACTTGGGTGTCGGAAACAAATCTCTGTTTGTGTGCTTTCTTCTGGGTAATTCCCCCGCTTCTGAATATTATATGCCAATGTTTCGAAACGCTCTGTCTGTTCCATCTTCATAGGTGGGTAGATATGAAGAATTCTTCATACATACTCGCCTATGAATACGGAACGGACAGAGTGTTTCGAAACGTTGGAATATGAAATTCAGACGCCGGGGAATTACCCAGAAGAAAGCATGCAACATTCAGAAAACGGCGAATGTTTGAAGTCAAGAATAAATCTGCGTTTGACGATCGACAAGCCTGATTGAGGTTTCACGCTGTTTTATCCCGTTGCGCAGATAATCATCTCCATAGATCAGAGTCCTTCCTCAGAGAGTCAAGAAATTTCTCGCATTTTATGAAAAACCGAAGGTTCATTACTGTGCCCGCAAAAATTCGCTGCCTGCCCCTGAACTGAGCCAGATCAATCGTGCGTGCGTACCACCAACCGATTTCTTTAAGAACCATTTTAATAATATTCTCCCATCTACATCTATGTTTTCCAAGCTGTCTCCATTCCTCAAATTTCTCTACCAAAACTCTGTATGTACCTCTCCTCTCCTCTCCTCTCCACCCTCCACACGTGCCAATTGCACTGCTGATTTTATTTTTCCTTATTTTAACTTTCCGTAAATATATAGGTGTGGAGTGAAACCTGTGAAGCTCCATATAATGCAGTCTCCTCCAGTGCCCTCTCATCCCCTCTCTCTCAGATCCAAATATCTTTCTCATCAGTCTGTTCTTAAATACTCTTAGCTTGTGTTCATTTTCAATATACTATATTCCACGTCCATACAGAAGAACGTGCAAAATTACAGTTTTGTATTTTTTAATCTTTATATTTTTGGAAAGCTAAAGGAAGGAAGAAAAGATTCTTGTTTGTATAATATATTATGTACCGTCAATACACAACATACAACAAGACAAGCTGCAATAATTACAATTAGGTAGGTACAGTAAAAATAGTACTCAGTGTTTACTGTACTTTAATATTGTTCTTAATTGGCCTGAAGATGGCCGGTCACGGCCGAAACATGTAGCCAAATATTACCTAATTGTAATTATTGGATCTTGTCTTGATGTATGTTGTGTATTGACGGTACATAACATATTATACAAATTTGATATACACAAAGGGATGGCCTCTCAAAAAAAAGATTCTTGACCTAATACCAGGTGCTGCTAAGTCCTTAGCCCGACCAGGAAGGAAACAAGCTACATTCCCCGTATGTTATGGAACTTGGAGGTTCATTACCACATTCACAAGAGTACACCACCTCTCCCCACCCACTCCTCTGCCCATCACACTTTGGACAGGCGCAGTTTGTTTCCTTCTTGCTCGGGCTAAGGACTTATCAGCACCCCGGTATTATCATTGAGATTTCATACTAGACAGAGACAGTCTTTTCCCATATTCGTTTCAATTGATCAGTGATTAATCGTCCTGTTGTTAGATGCTTATCTTAGCCTCCGACATCACCGTTAAATAAGCCATCAGTCCAGCAAATTCAAAAGAGGACGTTTGTACACATAAATGTGTTTTGTGTAAGGAATTTATATTTTTCTTACAAGCTGGTATAACCGAAACAACGACCCAATGAGCGTTTTGTGAGTGACTGAGATTCAGTGCTTACTGCCGTCAACAACAACGTGAAACCAAATATTCTGGTCCACTGGCGAAGTGCCCTGTCCTCTGAATGTGCTCATCCGTATTTACGTCGATTTTTTTAAAGTTGGCAATAGACGTGCTCCCTACAATTCGCGTGCCGCATAAGGTTTTCTCCCTAAGGTAAGTTAAAGGTAAAGTGATCCCGTTACAGGCCCGGTGTGGTCCAGAGGTTGGTAGAGGTATAGCTCTACTCTTCCATGACCGCGGCACTAGAAGGGGTGACTGGTCAGCAGCACACCCTGGCCGCACTTTACCCCCGGAAAAGACCTGGTACCCATTTTACAGGAGGCTGGTTGGGCCCCAGGGCCGGTCTGGACGGGCGGAAAATCTCGTCCCCACCGGGATTCGATCCCGAACCGTCCAGCCCGTAGTCAGTCACTATACCGACTGAGCTACCCGGCCCACTTTCTCCCTAAGGTACGACGCTCTAATGACTGGTTAAGCGCATGATTCTGCAACACTGAGAGCATCTGCTTCGCATGCTTAGCCGGAAGTAACTGCAAGATTTTCTGAATATTCCTAAACGGACCGCATCATTGGTTGTCTCAAGATAAATTGGGTATTCAAATTTGAAAACTTTGGAGTACTTTTCTGATGACTCTGTAACACATAGGCTATGCAAGCAGCAAGTGGGACCCACAGTTTAACATTCAGGGACAAAATAATTTTCAGTAGCGACGCAAGAGCGCAGAAAACATCACGCTAGTTACCTCACAGATGACACCACCAGTTACAATATAATCACTCAAACCACCCAAGGAAGACGAGTGTGTGAATGGCTACTTTCACAAAACAAGGAAAGAAGTCACTATTAAGTTTTACAATCTTTACGCCGTACATTGTGCTATAATTGTTACATTAGACCAAGAATGGCACACACTTTATTATTAATTTTTTAATTCTCCAAAACTCCTACATGTTTCGGGCCTCACCGTCCAATCATCAGGCAGTTTCGTACAACTGCACTCCATGACGAAAAGCCGGTGAGACCCGATATATGTAGCAGTTTTGTAAAATTAAAAATTATAATATTAAAGCATGTGCATTTTATTAGTATAATTTTTAACAATTCAATCACTATTAAATCCCAATAATCACTATTAAATCAGAATAAAGGACATTTTGAATTAGCGGCAGAGGAATGCGGATAGGTGACGCAAACTTGGTAAAGAAGTTATAAGCAGAAATGACAAGAGCCTAACAAACTTTAAGATTACAAGTAAATGTGGCAAAATAATAGGACGTAAGTAAAAAAGTAAAGTGATGTGCCGATGATCCTCCATGAAAGATTAAACTCTGACGTAAGTATAGTCAATTGCATTATAAATTCTAAGCAGAGCGTAAGAATTATGCGGAACCGCAACGCTACTCGGCGTGGTACAGGCGACACGAAGCGTCGGTTTGTATCATGCAAAGAAGGAAAGGCAGAAGGATTTAAAAAAAACCCCAAAACTTAAATAATGCAAATACAAAACAACAAACAACAAACATACCCCTGCCACCGACGTAAAGAAAGGACAGCTGTTCCTTTCAAATACCCACCTCGGTAAATACAGTCGAAATCCACTTATCCGGACGTTGCTTATCTGGACCGCCAATTATCCGGAACGTCTTGGACCTTCGGGCAAATTTGTCGAGAATTTACAAAAGTAACTTGCCTTGAAATTACCGGTTATCGGATCAAATACAGTACACAGTTAAGACTTCTAAAGCTGCAAGTCTGGCGTTGTCGGAATGTTTAGACGCAGATACTTGCTGTAAATGGGGACCGCGGTAGTGCAGTGGTTAAGGTGCTGTGTTACAAATCGGATCCCAGATGGTGTCAGTGGATTTTTCATTGATATAAAATCCTTCAGATCGCACTATGGCCCTGGGATCGACTCAGCCTCAAAATGAGTACCAGAAGTTTTTCCTTGGGGTAAAGGCGGCCGGTGCGTAAGGCTGAAAACCTACCACCATCTGGTGCCGTTGTTACGAAATCTGGGAACCTTAACTTCCTAAGAACCCTCTGGGCCTGTCCAGGCCTGTAATGGTACTGCTTTTACTTACTTTAAATAGCGATAGCGGAACTTCACACTACCATTGTAGCTTATTTTAAAAGAAAAGTCCAATTATGCGGATTTTCTGCATATCCGGATGGCTCGCTGTCCCAATTAATCCTGATAAGTGCAGTCCTACTGTACGTAATTATGTGGTACAGGTAAAGTTGTCATTGACGTTCCATGAAGGTATATATTGGAAATAGAATCCTAGCTCCTAACACGTATGGGGGACCGGAAATGTGCATACAGGGTTTTGTTGGGGGAGACCTGAGGGAAAGAGAACACTTGAAAGACATAGTTATATATGGCAGGAAACTATTAAAACAGATCTTCAAGTTGTGGGATGGGGAGGAATGGGTGGGATTGATATGGGTCAGGATAGGGACGGGTGGCAGGCGCATGCGAAGGCGTAATGAACTTTCGACTTTTATGAAATTCGAGAAGTTTCTTGACTAGCTGAGGACCGGTTAGCTTCTCGGGAAGGATTCTGCTCCCTGGATTTAGTTACTTAGTTAGTTAGTTAGATAATTAGTTAGTTAGAAGTGTAGCTACACTCATTCTGACCTCTGCACCAGGTGGCAGAGGTGGCAGTGAGTGGCAAACTTCAAGCTCCGGTCATTTAAACCGGGGAAGGAACCCCGGTACACTTTAAGTGGGAGGGAGTGTTGCATCCCAACAAAATGCCCCAGCCGAGCGGTTAATTTAGGAGCTTTGGTCGTGGCAGTGATCACGCGATCAATCTGCTTACCAAGGTTTATTTCAGCGAAGAGAATACCGAGTGTAGTCTTGTGCTCCGGCCTTACTGACTCGGACCAGAAGTCGGACCAGAATGCTCTTAGAAAGCTGTTAGTATCCAGCTATGTAGGGTGGGTCAAGAGTGGCCCCTGCCCTAGTACAAGGTGCAAATGTAGTCGTGTCACGCGGACAGGCAAGATCCGAGCACAACAACCGTACGGTACAATGTCAGAGTACAATGAATGGGTAAAGCAGGAGCATGACTAGTTAACCAGGGGTTAAAGTCAAGTCTCGACGGACTCCTGAGTACAGATATGCCACAAGGCATGCAACAGGAGGTTGGACCCCAAACCGGTTCTGGACAGTGTGGAGAAATATATGTTTCTTCGGCTGGGAGCTGAACCCAGGATCGTCCAAGAAGTACCCTAGTCAATATACCAGATATGAGATCCAGTGTCCTATAAACGCATCAATCAAGTATAAAATAGTAATGTTGAACATCAATGAATCTGTTCCGAAAAAAAGATGTGGGGAAATTGTTATGCAAGGAAACGACACTGAAGCCATTTTTCACAAGAAGCTGTGAGTGATAGCTCTGACCTTATTTCTGGATATAGCCTATAGCTGACGCATTTGTCGATAGGTTGAAAAGAGGAACAGCATTGCTTGCAGCATATTGCATACTTCTGAATTCGATAGCAGGCCGCCAACCGGATGAGGAACTTCGAGTGACTGCCACCAGACAATTTTTGTAAATATATTGAGCAGAATACGGGTTGGAAGACCGAGCAATCGGAGTTCGCTTCCTGGTAGGAGCAAGGAATTTTATTTTCTGCACAACACCCCGACCAGCTCTGGAGCCCAAAAATTATCCTGCCCCAAAAAATACAAACATTATTACCTCTGGCGACAAAACGACCGGGACGTCAAGCTGGCCACTGAAGGCAGTCTGGTGTCCAGAATATTAAGAACACGTGTACCTTTGTTTCTACTCCTCTGTACTTCTTCAAGTTGTGCTGCTTAGTTCAATGCCGCTAATTCCAAACATCTGGAGACAAACCCAACTGATCGAAATTGCATTCATGAAGAAATTATGAGCACATTGATCTCAAATAATGCCTGCTACCATTCGGACCAATTTGATATCCAAAAACGTAAAGATAAAAAATACAGAACTGTCACGTTTCCTCAATTATTACACCAACCACTGCACATATATAAAATTTATAAAACTTACACATTAAAACATAAAAAATGCCCCGACATGTTTCGGTCCTAAGACCATCATCAGGGAGCTATATATTCCTTGCTGCCACAACACCCAACTTGTACAACGAAATTAATCTGTGACTATTTCTAGTGTGACTTCAGCAAGGAATATATAGCTCCCTGATGATGGTCTTAGGACCGAAACATGTCGGGGCATTTTTTATGTTTTAATGTGTAAATTTTATAAATTTTATATATGTGCAGTGGTTGGTGTAATAATTGAGTAACTCGACAACGTGCACGTTGTAACAATAAAACTACTAGGTTTCCTGTTGTTTTGTATGGGTGTGAACCTTGGTCTTTTACATGGAGGGAGTACATATGCTGAGGGTGTTCGAAAATAGGGTCTAAGACGGGCAAGTTAACAGGGAAGTGGAAGGGGCGTAAGGAGAAACTTCATGATCTGTACTCTTCACCAAGCTGTATTCAGGTGGTCAAATGAAGGAGAATGAGTTAGGCGGGGAATGTGGTAAGTTTGGGGAGAAGGGGAAATGAGTATAGGGGTTTGGTGGGGAAATGTGAGAAAAGAGACCACTTGAAAGACCTAGGCCTAGGTGGGAGGATATCAAAATGGATCTTCAGGAAAGGAAAGATGGTAAGGCCTGGATTTGTCTGGCTCAGGATAGGCAGAAGTGGCGGGCTTCTGAGAAAGCGTCGATGGACACTCGGATTCCATGAAATGCAGGTGATTTTCTGACTGGCGTAGGAACTGCTAGGTTTCATAGAAGGACTCTGCTTACTGGAATTATTCATTTGTTTATTTATTTAGTGCTATCAATTCAATACAGGGCAGACTTCAGCCGTTTTATGTGCCATGTTTACCCACCACAAAGGTAGTGGGTATAGTTGTAATACAAATAGTAGTATAGCTAGGTCCTGTACAAATAGTAGTGTAGCTAGGTCCTGTACAAATAGTAGTATAGCTAGGTCCTGTACAAATAGTAGTATAGCTAGGTCCTGTACAAATAGTAGTATAGCTAGGTCCTGTACAAATAGTAGTATAGCTAGGTCCTGTA
>Ga0136643_10020339_pt1 | contig 10039 bp, 8 predicted proteins | sample TergutLab28metaG_FD_96883 | JGI IMG/M metagenome (GOLD analysis project Ga0136643, IMG submission 96883) | Labiotermes labralis P1 segment gut microbial communities from Petit-Saut dam, French Guiana - Lab288 P1 (version 3) (version 3) | ecosystem: Host-associated > Arthropoda: Insects >... | reverse complement strand
TCAGCCTCTAACAGAAATGAGTACCAGGAGTATTTCCTGGGGGTAAAGGCGGCCGGTGCGTAAGGCTGACAACCTTACCACCATCCTGTGCCGTTGTCATGAAATCTGGGAGCCTTAACTTTCTGGAACCCTCTGGGCCTGTCCAGGCCTGTAATGGGACTGATTTACCTTTACATGATAAAGATACGCACCGGCGTACTTGTGTCGTAAGTACTGTACAGTGACAGTATGTGCATTTATTTAACAAATTGTTAGTGGCAAGCCTCCCATTAAAATTATTCCATTCCTAAGACAATATAAAAATCCTAACAATTTAATTATAATTAATGAACATATTGTGTTGCACTATTCATAATAATTATCGATTAATAGCAATTTAAGTACCTTTATCGCGTAATATGAAATAAATTTTCTTTGAAAAAGTAATATTTACTGTTAATATCTGGTTTGCTGCGCGCACAGAATTTGGATGAAAATTTATAATGGCCCGTATTATGAAAAGTTGCCCTGCATTGCTCGAGATGGATTCATTTTTACAACTGCGTACAACGTATCTATATTTTGGTGCACCGTGATTCTCGTGACTATCTGAATATTGGATCGTGACACTCGTGACCTTTTCGAAGCAGTGACGTGACAGCACTGCAGCGCAAGTGCTGCATCACGGTATTGCATAGCAGTTAAGGCCAAGTCTCTTCTCTGGAAGACACACAAACCATCGTGTCAGAATGCTATATTTCTCCTGAATACGAAAGTAATTTTCTCCCGATATTAACCTTCCTGCCCTTGCATCAGATACTGTAGTAATCCTGCTGTTCTTACACCATGTAATGGTAGTAACTTTCTTCTTCTTAGATCAGACACTACAGTAACCCTCCTTTTATTACACCAGATACTACAGTAACCCTCCTATTCTTACAACTGATAGCTGCAATAACTCTCTTATCCTTACACGGGATAGCTGCAGTAACTCTTATCCTTACATAAGATAACTGCAGTGACTCTCTTTTCCTTATGTCAGGTCACTGCAGTAAGTCTCATGACCTTACGCACGGTAACTGCAGTAACTTTCTTATCCTTACACCAGATAAGTGCAGTAACTGTTATCATTACTTCACTTTTCCTTACACCAGATACTACAGTAACCCTCCTATTCTTACAACTGATAGCTGCAATAACTCTCTTATCCTTACACGGGATAGCTGCAGTAACTCTTATCCTTACATAAGATAACTGCAGTAACTCTCTTTTCTTTAGGTCAGGTCACTGCAGTAAGTCTCATGTCCTTACGCACGGTAACTGCAGTAACTTTCTTATCCTTACACCATATAACTGCAGGAACCTGTATCCTTACACCAGATAAGTGCAGTAACTGTTATCATTACTTCACTTTTCCTTACACCAGATACTACAGTAACTGTCTTGCCATACAGTAAAGCTCCCATGACCGTATATCCACTGACCTTTCTTTATTTGACACAGGACCTTATCTGCCTGACATGTTACGAGGCTCCAGTCCCTACCCTAGACACCACACGAATATTTGCCAGTAAGTTCCCATTCCCTGCTATTGAGACCACAGAAACTTTCACCTGACAGTAAGCCTCCGTATCTGCGTGGAGTCCCCAGTCCCTGTCCTCGCAGCTGAAGGCAGTCAGCGGAACCGTGCTGAGGGTGGGGTACAGAGGGGGGTCGTGCGGCAGGTGCAGCTCGTGGTAAGGGTCATACGGCGTCCCATCCGCATTAAGGAAATGTCCGGCACGTGTCAACACCGCCAGCGACCCTGTAATGAAAACCAGGCGCATAGTGTTGGTATGTTGGCTGTGGGCGCGAGCAGATAACTTTGCGAGGGACTTCACAAATATGTGCTCTTCACCTGGTAGTAGTACGGCGATTGGATCGGATAGGACGAGGACGGCACATGTAGCATGCACTGGAGAAATATTTAATTTCAGCTGTTAAAAATATATTCTTTCCGACATCTCTTTTTTACGTCATTTCAATCAGTGATATTTTGTAACTGTGAATTAACTTATAGTGTGACAGGACAATAACTAAGTGCTCTTTGAGTATGTTTTACGTTTTCGTGTTTCCAATCGCTTCTGAGTGAGATAATAATGAAGAACGTCGCTTCGTTCAAGATCGAGCACCGCCACATTTTGCGCTTCCTGTTCGTGGCTTGGCTTGAACATTTTACTGGTCGATGGATTTGGCGTAGAGGACATCAGAATGGCCTTCGCGACGTTTCCTGTCTTACTGCATAGGGTTGTTCTAACGAGGAAATAAACCGACGAAAGCAAGAAAATAAGCGAAATGGAAAAACAAATTCCAGAAATTTTTGACGTCGTTGCTTTTGACTTCTTAAGGAAAAGCGCTGAGTGTGTCTCTTCCATGTGATGGAAGTGTGTGCAGGGTGCTAAAGCCTACGTTGAAATCAGACACTGAGTGTTAGTAGACTGGCTTTGGAGTGGTGCATGAATTTTAGCTATATGGCGTTCCTTTTAAGAGATTCGGCCATCTAACCTTATGTATTAACTTTAAAATCATCCTGTGTGTATATTACCACTGTTACTTAATACATGGTGTTGTAGATTCTGTTGTTTAACCTTTTGGCGCCGGAATTATTTTTTTAATTTTAGCACACCCTGTATATAAAGTGAATAATACAGGAACCAAATACGTTAAAATTATGAAACAAACTGCATTTTGAAGAGAAAAAAAACGGAGAGTATATTCATTCATCCGGTTATGGAACTGATGTGGCTCTTGGCACTGCATCCTAGGCACATTCTTGGGGATAGTTTGCCATTGCTTTTCCCCGCCGTTAGAAGTTCCCACTTTCGCCACCACATGCCGCTGCGTCCTCAGCGTCGCGAGAGATCCTAGTAGCGAAAGGTGTCCGGTAGTAATTTTGCTTAAATTCCGACTTCCACGTAAATTTAGGGATCTTTTACATGACGCAAATCTACGACATGGGACCGACGGCTTTACTTCCCCTCTGAAGGAAGGCGTGCTGAGGATTTTTTCGCCCTAAAAATCCGACGGCTTCGGCCGGGTTTGAACCCGCGAACTTGCGTACCAAAGGCCAGCACGCTACCTCTAGACCACCGAAGCCGTTGGAGAGTATATACAATGTTTAAAATATTCAGTGCCTATATTTGTTGAATAAATATATAAATTGCAACTTTAGAGGTTAGCGGTGCGGTACGACCACTATAGTTGACATTAGGCGTCAAAAGGTTAAGGAAGTTGCTATTGTACATGGATATTGAGGGACTTTTTTTTATCGTTGAACCGTGCATCTTGATACCACCAAAGTCCTTCATTTACCAACAGATGCACTTTTATATCAGTTTTATAAACGACTAAAATTTACATTAAAACATAGCACACGCGCCACCATGGGTAAGTCCAATTCTTTCTAACTATATCTATTATTTCTATTATAAAGCCCATGATTATGAAAAAAGTTTCTCTTTACAGACTTGATATAACACGCTGCCACACCATTGCATAGTACATAACGACGTTCTTTTACCGACTATTTTGTTATACATGTGACTTTAGCTAGGCTCTAGTTTAAGCTCCTTGATGATGGTCGTAGACCGAAACATGTAGGAGCAGTTTTAATTTAAGTTTTAATGTAAATTTTATTGGTTTATAAGACTGATGTAAAGTGAATCTGTTGGTAAATGAAGGATTGTGATTAAGGAGCATCGTATGAATTTATTCTTTAGCAATAAAAGCGGAAACCTCAACCTAAACATCAGGCATTTTTGGCATCTTTCTGTCTCTGTGTTGGCAAGTATAAGCATATTCCTTTAAACTTTTGACGCCTAATGTCAACTATAGTAGTCGTACCGCACCGCTAACCTCTAAAGTTGCATTTTATATATTTATTCAACAAATATAGGTACTGAATATTTTAAACGCCGTATATACTCTCCGTTTCTTTTTCTTCAAAATGCAGTTTGTTTCATAATTCTAACGTATTTCGTTCCTGTATTATTCACATTTTATATACAGGGTGTGCTAAAATTTAAAAAAATAATTCCGGTTCCAAAAGGTTAACAAAGATGAAGCATATATCACACTATGGACCTACCCTAGCCACGTAGGTGCATATTTTTTACTAGGTGCTGACCTAAGTTCAACATGCAGAAGTATGCTTCACGCAAGAAGCCTACGCTAAAGAAATCAAAGTTTCGTGTTATTTCGGGAAAGTCCGTAGTTATTCTTTTTGTAAAATAAATTTATAAATCCGATGTACGTACGTGTGTGTCTTCAGGTTTCATCTCTGGAACTGCTCTGCAGACGTGTACGAATTGAGCATTTAGATTGCACTAAAAATTGTAAATTGTGTTAAGAATTTGCTCCTTTTTTTTCCGTTCTCGTGAAAATTGAGATTTACGTGAACTGTACACTAAGTTTCATCTACTTTTTTTTTTTTTGTCAAACAAAACTTCGTTATACAGAAAATTAGCACGTCTTGAGAATCAGAACGGATAACTTTTACTTAAATCGCTTTTAGATGTGGCAAATATTCGACATACAAGGTGTGACGCGCGCGTGCGCACACAAACAAACAAACTGAGTTTTCAGACCTGCCGAGAGCGGTTTCAGGCCCTCGTGGTAAAAAAAAATCCCCCCCTCCCCCAGCAAGGCCAGACTGACTAAAAATCTGTGAACTAATCCTGAAATAATAACTTCCTGTTTCAGGGTGAATTGGGTTTGGTCTGAATGGGTTAATTTGTACAATCAACATATGATACTACTCATGCTTCTTTTTGTTCAACTGCCATTATATGCACCTATATTTATATACAGGGTAATTCATAAGTCCTTCCGGGATTTCCGACCTCTGCAGTACAGTAGCCGGGATGGTCACGCCGAAGGGGAGCATGTCAACAGAGGGAGAGACACTCAAGTTTCTGTCCTACCTTACAGGTGCTCGGTATGTCTACCCTGCTGTGTCTGTCTTGGTTGTTGCGCAGCCGAGTTCGGAAGTTCCGGAGGGACTTATGAATTACCCTGTACATATTATTCAGTTCCACTTGTACCATAGTGCAAATATTTAGTCAAACTGGTTACAGGAACAATTTTGTAATTTATTCGAGTACACACTGTGTATACTGTTTTGTGCAATAAACCTGTTTAAAAAATATTATACTATTATATTATATTATATCATATATTATATTATATTCTACTACACTTTCAACACATTTTATGTTTTTTTATGTTCATTGGACCGAGCATCGCAATTCTGTGTCAATAAATGTCCAACAATGTGCAACTATACACAGTTTATTTTACCTGTAAACTGCTCTACATGTTTCGGGTGGTCTCTCCACCCATCATCAGGAGCACTGTAGCGACCGGTAGCAGCAACGGTTGACCAGTACCAGATGCTGTAGATACAGTTATTTGTGCTCCTGATTATGGGTGGAGAGACCACCCGAAACATGTAGAGCAATTTACAGATAAAATAAACTGTGTATGGTTGTATCTTGTTGGACAATTATCGATACAGACGTGCAACACAGTTGGACCCCGGGCCTCCTTCCGGACTGCCGGGCCCCGGTAATTTGTACCGGCTTCCCCTGCCTCTGGTCGGCATTGGGAATTTCACAGCGATATGTGTGTACCGTTATGCTGCGCAACAGTAAATTTACAGTTGAAATGTTACCAAACTATCCAACATTGGATTCGTATGTGTAATAATTGACTAACAAGACCATTCGTGTAGATCTGGCTCGTCCACGTGGGACATGTGTTCAAGAAAGTGACCGGGACAGCTTTTTCGCCGAGTGTTGTGTTTCTCCTTTTCAGTATCATTCTGCCAATTTCCCGTTATCTTATTTCATTGGTCTGCCATAGACGGTGTACAATCTTAGTCACTGGCAGTGTCGTTAAATAAAAACGCTGCTCTCTGTACCTCACCCAGTAGTTTCACATATTAAATTATACAGTGAAAGGCAGGCAGGCAACGTGTTGGTTTTGTAAATAAAACTTACCTCTCTTGAATTCCAAGCGAAATATGTGTTCAGAAATTTCATATTCAGTCCAGTGTGCTTATATATAAAGTGTTCCCGTTACAGGCCCGGTGTGGCCCAGATGGTGGGTAGAGGTATAGCTGTACTCTTCCATGACCGCGGCACTAAAAGGGGGTGAGTGGTCAGCAGCACGCCCCGGCCGCACTTTACCCCCGGGAAAGACCCGGTACCCATTTTACAGGAGGCTGGGCGGTCCCCAGGGCCGGTCTGGACGGGAGGAAAATCTCTTCCCCACCGGGATTCCATCCCGGATAGTCCAGCCCCTAGCTCATTCGCTATACCGAATGAGCTACCCGGCACACACACACACACACATATGTGTGTGTGTGTGTGTACTTTGAAAGCACTCGATCTACAACGGAACAACAGAACTTGTCCGTATGTCGACAATATGCACAACAGCTTGCTAATTTTTGTACGTGATAGCGGTTTAGGGTGCGCATAGCCACTGGATTGACTGCTGGAGCATTCTGTTGCGGGAGTAATTGCTGATGGTAGTTTCGCTGACGTCACCGACATTATTTGCAACGTGGGGGACGGCGGTGACACAGTGGTTAAGGTGCTGTGCTACAAATCGGAAGGTCGCTGGTTCCATCTGTTTCGATCCCAGTTGGTGTCATTGGAATTTTTCATTGACATAATCCTTCCGATCGCACTATAGTCCTGGGGTCGACTCAGCCTCCAACATAAATGAGTACCAGGAGAATTTCATGGGGGTAAAGGCGGCCGGTGCCTAGGGCTGACAGCCTTACCACCGTCCTATGTCGTTGTCATGTAATCTGGGAACCTTAACTTCCTGGAACCCTGTGGGCCACTCCAGGCCTGTAACGGGACTGCTTTACCTTTTAAATTTGCAACGTAAATCAAAGTGTAGACCGCCAGGGTTCGGCGTTTATTGTTACATATATTGCGGAAAATTTGCATCGTGTCCAGAATTATTTTAATTAGAAATTTAAGCGTCAGCAAGGAGTGGATTTTATTGCATTCTGTTCTAACATACTGTACAGTGGATTGTTCTAAGCATCTTGACACTTTTTTTACAGCTATATAGAGATTATGGGTCATATTTTGAGTAACAAGTTACCGTGATAATTGATTACTGTCCACCTCAAATACCAGACCAGCTTCATGGAGCGGAGACCTTCAGAGAGTGATATGTGCTGAGTTCATCGAGAAGCGCCCCCCTCCCCCCCCCACCTTTTGTGGGTCCTGAAACTGCGTTATTTTGCCCAGAGGAGACAACAACTGGATCACATGCTGATTCATATTAGTCTAACTCACATCCCCTCCCCCCCCCAAAAAAAATCGGTCTTTAATATCCATTTTAATATTATACTTTGAACCAAGCCTGGATCTCTCAGTTTATCTCTTTGGGCTTTCTAACTTAAGTAGGTCTTGTGTGCACTTATCTTCTTCTGACTGCCAAAGCTCCCTCCCAACTACTTATCTTGCTCTGAACCCCCTTAACAATAAAATAAAACAAAATTTTCGCCTCCTTACAACACGTATTTTTTTGCCATTCTCTACTTTATTCTCGTCTCTTACATTCAAATATTACTCTCAGAATGTTGTTCGTACACCCGAGTGTAACTTCTTCTGTTTTGGATGACATAATGCTCCCACGACACCATAATTCATCGAAATTCCTCAAACGGTTCCTGAGAAAGGACATATTGACAGAGAATTGGTGTTCACCTGTTATGTTTCTTCCGGTCACATTAAACTAGATCTTTCTGTCCGCAAGATTGGGCGCTTCTAAAGCAATTTCTCACACAATGTAATTCTGTACTTTAAATTAAGTGGTCTTACCTGCTGTGAGAACCAGGACGAGGAGCAGCATCTTGTGATACTGTTGTCGCTCGGAGCGCTGGGCAGAAATGAGCGAAGACTGGCGCCTTGCTGTGAATGTGGGGCAGTAGCAAAGCGCCATTGCAACAACAACAACAACAACAACAATAACACCGGCCCATGAAGGAGCGTAACCGATTGCCACCACCCCCATCGTCCAGTACTGTCCACGTTTAAGGTCAGACACCGTCAGACACTTACACTTTCATGTAAGGCTTGTGTAACCACCCTCACGAATATGGCTACTACACCAGCTAGAGGTAACCTTACGTATGGGCTGTAGTTTAACGTTGTGTACCACAGTGGCTCTGGGACCCACGTAGCCTCTTATTCAATGGAAGTAATGCCGACGGGGCGTGAGGCTGATTGCTCATCTCCTAGTTCTGAGGTTCAGAGTGAGTGCAGCAGTACTCCCCATTATGCCCTCACGGCGCTCACAGGGACAGATTTGACGTTTGGCCAGCCGGTAGGGCTTTACTAATCCAAAAGAATAAGTTTCCCTCTCTCCTTTGCTTGAGGACGGAGAACCGGATGCTCTCCGAAATGTCGTGACACGCTAGTATTTTAATCAGACGATGTATGAAGTCTAGTTGGTGTGTTGCAGCAGTAATACTACTATTATCAGATAATTTTAATCTCTGAAGGACCCATAAATAATTTTACCCTACTTCCCACGTAAGTCACACTATTCTTTCAGCCCGTTAATCAAGAATATTCGAAGTTCCCTTCATTCGCGGACAGCGAAAGGTAAAGTTCACCCTAGAACGGGCCATGAAGTCCCGGAGGTGGAATAGAGGTATAGCTGTACTCTTTGTTTAACATCGGCGTTGGATGGTGTGTATGGTCAACGTCACGCCCCGGCTGCTTTATCCCTGGGAAACACCCGGTACCCCTTGTATATGAGGTTGGGTGGACCGCAGGGCCAGTCTTGACGGGTGCGGAAGATCTCGCACCAACCGGGTTTCGATCCCCGGACCATCCAGTCGTAGCGAGCTGCTATACGGGCTGAGCTATCCCGCCCCACCTTTCGCCGACAGTGAGAAACCAATTTATCGGAAAGTGTCATGTAATCAAGATTAGCGCAGAAAGCAAAACATGTACAAATAATCAAAATAACTGCAACCAAGGTCAGTCTTCCCGCCCGCATTTCTTTAGGACGATGCTGCGCTCAGAGCCGCTCCGAAGATGAACTGCACACCTTTCACAACTCAGCGTCTTGTGTAACAACTCACCCACCCACAACCTTCAATTCAAAATGGGAACGGAAAAAATTCGCGAGAATATATACACCTTTCAACTTTCAGCAGCTGTGCAGAGTGGGTACTGCAGGGGGCTGTGTTATCGCCGAGGGTATTGCGTACCGTTGCGACAGGACTGGGGCAATGACCCGCGTCAGCGGGTGCCAGCAGCAACACTGCAATGTCAAACATGGATTATAAACAAGCAACTGAATACTTTTGCAGCTAGGTATGAACCATGTGTGCCTATGTTCATTGTAATAAGTTTAGTTGGCACAGTTATCTTTGTATCAGAACTGTTGCACATAGCTAGCTACAAGAATACGGCGTATTGTACTAACCTTTCACTTCCAGTTGCACCATCCGTGCGATATTTAAATTTTCTGTTTTAGGAGCGTCCGCAGCCCTGCGAAACACCGTATAAATTCGCTCCGTCAGACCGCTTTCCTTTGATACGTGCGGATGCATTGAGTAACTCTGTAATCGTTAGATTTTCGTGAGATTTGATGTAAGGAAGTCTTCGTAAGTTTTTCTTATAATAAAACCAACTAGATGCGCTAATTTCTCATATTTATTTTAGGAATGAAACTGTACGTGTTTCGGACAGTTCCCCTGTTCATCATGAGGAGTTTTTCACTGCACACACAGTAATGGTATATGTCATACAGGTTTGCCGACAGCTTGCTCGCAACATCCCTTGATATACATACAGCCGTTGAATAAAGAGAGACCAACTTGATGTCACTTGCTTTTTTATTTCATTATTTGATGCTCAACATGTTTCGGATGTTAATACATCCATCCTCAGGAGCTGGCGACTTATTTGTTGAGTTATTTCATGGGTTGTATTGCTCTGGTTCGATGCGTGTTGGTGTTACTTTGTGGTTTGGCTGGGGT
>Ga0136643_10020337_pt1 | contig 10039 bp, 6 predicted proteins | sample TergutLab28metaG_FD_96883 | JGI IMG/M metagenome (GOLD analysis project Ga0136643, IMG submission 96883) | Labiotermes labralis P1 segment gut microbial communities from Petit-Saut dam, French Guiana - Lab288 P1 (version 3) (version 3) | ecosystem: Host-associated > Arthropoda: Insects >... | reverse complement strand
TGCTGTGTGTATTTCTGCCTGCCCAACATCCTTAACCCCATGCACGTTGAATAGCTGGGAGAAATAGTTCCTCCACCTAACCACAATACTGTGGGAGTCTGCAACCAGGTCACCTTTCTCATCCTTAACTATATTACTTCTAGGCTGGTACCCATTCTTAAAGTCACTGATGCCGCTATACAAATCCCTAATGTACACACTAGTAGATACACATGAAAATTAAAGATGTAGCTGTGGCATATTTCGTTGTACAAGATTACCATCTTCAGGGAACACAATATGCCCAAGTAACACCACCTGCCAACGATAAGCTATTATTTACAACGTTCCAATCTGCAATAGGTTCCGTTACTGATGTCAGTTTTGTACAGATTTTAAAATCTTATGGTTAAGATATGATTAAAACATTTCTTACATAGTAAATACGACATATGCAAAGTAACATTATAAATGCTGTGGTTGCTAATGGAAACGTATAGTTTGTGACAATATATGTTCAGTTCCGTAGTGCGTGCGTATCTCGATCCAAAATGGAACGGGTCCTGCACACATATGATATATGAAAAGGATATTTAATTTTTGACAGTAAGTGTTGAAATATTAAATTTGGAAAGGCTAAGGAATTTAGAATCAGTAAACCATCGAAGGCGAGCGTCGGTTATTAAGAAGTAAAAAAGGACTCGCCCTGTTTTTATGCTGTGTCCTGTATCAGAGCCAACATACCGCTGGTCTGTTTTTGGTAGTAAAGTGCATCGTGAATTGCGCTTGCGCCTAACCAATGCTTATAATATAAAGCTTTCGACGGATTGCTGATTCTAAATTCCTCAGCTTTTCCAAATTTAATATTTCAACAATTACTGTCAAAAATTAAATATTATTTGGATATATCATAAGTTTCAAGGACCCAATCCATTTCTGATTTAGATGCGCACTAGGGACCTGAACATATGGTATAGGCCGTTCGGAACGTGATGGCACACGGTGACGCACGGGAGGGGAAGTGAAGGGGAAAGATGTGAATGGAGTGGGTAGCCAGCAGCCTTGCACTGTACGTCGGAACATGGTCTGTCCATGGTCTATCCGCTGATCCGCCCTCCTCGACTGCCAGTAGTCGACTGAACTGACCCCCCCCCCCTCCAAATCTGGTTTCTGCGAGTGTGCCATCACGTTTCGAACGTGCTCTACTACATACTAAAAGCTTTCATTGCCAACCAAAACAACAGTAATACTATTGCTTTGTGTGAATCATATTTATATGTAAGAAGTGTTTAATCATATCTGAACTATAATATTTTAAGAACTGTACAAACTTTACGTTTTATACATAACCGATATCAACAACGGAACCGACTACGGACTGTGGAACCTTGTAAATAATAGCTTATCATTGACAATTGGTTGTAGCTTGACATATGGTGCTCCGTGGAAATGATAAACTTGAACCGAAACATGCCACAGCTACGTCTTTAACATTAATTTGTATCTAATATTGTGTGATTGGTTTGTATTGTAAACTGAAAACATTGATCCAAAAAATGCACAAAATGAACAACTGTAATAATATACATTCATTTTGGAGAAAAGCCACACGTTTTATTTAATGCAGATATTTTGTGTCTTAATAATATCGTTGTACAAATACACTGTAAATATTGTGTCCCATGTTTGTATTTTTATTGAATTAACTATACTGATTTACTGGTCTAATACGAAAACACATTATCAGGGCTGTCCGACCCTAAGGGAAAAGTCTATATTGTGCTACCTTATAAAATGTCCAAGACAACTGAACTCTACTGGTATGGAAATTTACCACAGAATTCAGCGAGAAATTCCCCATGTACACAGATAATTTAGGAGCAGTTGTCAGGGTATTAATATCACGAAGATGAACATGAGGTTGACAGGTAATTCTGAAGGGTGATATCTGTAATGCAGAAATATTTTGGTAAGAAAACTTCTCTGACACGAACACATGAAAGATCGAGAAGGTGGAAGGATAATATTAAGATTGATAAAAAGAAAATATGTTGCGAGGGTGGGAGTGAATGTAAATAGCTCCACATTAACAGGCTTTATTATTCGTGACCTTGAACCATGAGACCCAGCGCCTTAGACTTCGAAAGTTACGGATATGAAGACTACAGGTTCCGAATCCACTCCTATTTAAACACGTACAGACTAAACAATAACAATTATGATTCCATGCGTTATTTTGTACGCGTATGAGAACCAGAGTCTCAAAATGACAAAGGAAAATACGGAATTGAGGCTGTCTGCGGAAAGTCTGCTGAGGATAAACATGACCCAAGGTATGGGAAGTAAGAAGTGCCTAGAGATATGCGGAAGGAGGTGATCCTATCAAGCAAAATAGGATAGAAAGAAGCAGCAGCGCTCACAGAAAAGACACGGTGTGAGAATGTGTGTGCTTGTGTGTGTGTGTACGGTGGTTTGTGTATTATACATTCCATTCCTGTAAAACCAGAAGAACAAGGTCAATTGGACACCTTGTGGGTGGAAGTTTAATGTTGAAGTTTACGTCGCAAGAGTTGGGAATATGAACTGGACACGTCTAAGGACAAGGACCGATGGAGGGCCCTTTTAATGATCTTTCGGGTGCAGTAAAAGAAGGGGGTTTTTTGACTAGATAATCGACTGTTAGCTCCTTAAGAATGAGTCTGTTCAATGCAATCAGTTTGTTATGGGAACGGGTTTATCCACTTATGTCTCTTCGTCACCGCGCAAGAGGGACCCAAGTTTCCGTCCACATTCATATTTAATTCCTAATAAGGTCACCATTCCTGGGGGCAAAGTGGCCAGAGCGTAAAGATGGGTGTTTATCACCTACTTTGAACCGCAGTTCAAACTCATGCCATCCTATCTCCTGGAGTGGTACTTCGCCACAGGACAGTTTCTTAGCTTATGCATTTGACTGCAAAACCTACTACATTTTTCATTAAAGTAACCACAAATTACTGGCCGGTCCCAGTTGCCGCGCGGTCTAAGGCGTAGGTCTACGGCCGCTCGCCTACTGAGATTGTGGGTTCTAATCCCACCGGGGGCATGGATGTTTGTCTGTTGTGAGTGTTGTGTGTTGTCAGGTAGAGTTCTCTGCGACGGGCTGATCACTCGTCCAGAGGAGTCCCACCGACTCTGCTGCGTCGTTGTGTGTGATTTAGAAACCTCGAGAATGAGGAGGCCCTGGCCCGCTTTGGGCCCGCAGGCCCACAAAAAGAACAGAAATTACTGCACAACATCAATGCGGAAACAGGTTCTTATTTGGGACAGAATTCCCAGTGACGCTGCTCCCATTAGCAGCGGCAACCTAAGCTAGTAACACAGGCCTACTTCCTGATTTCCCTGCTTTATAGAGAGCGGTTGGTTGTTTTGTATGGTCATGCAGGTATGCTCGGCCTATTAAATTCGAATGAAACGGATTTTCAGTATACTTGTCACGAACAAATGTCTAGCCTACATATCTACATCTTGATTGTTAATATCAGTACTAAAAACACATCAACCATAATAGTTTTGATGTTGACATACAGAAGAAGACGTTCATACCACCAATCACTAATTTCATCACACAATGAATAAAGCTAGATGATAAGGATTTGTTCTTAAATTGAATTGATGCCCATTAGCCTACAGTGTCAAACGGTGGAGACATTAATTAATATCTGAGATCTGCATAGGTCGTTGCCTTCCAGCATCGCTAATAATTACTATAATCGTGCAACACCGACAGACGTAAACTCATCGATCTATTGAACTGTGGTTTAAAAATCGTGTTTGCTTGATTCTTTGTGAGAAAACTGTAATGACATCGATAAATTGATAATGTATCATTAATTTTACGTAATGTGTAAACTACGAGTGTAGAAAAGCAAATAAATGACGTCATGCCTTTCTTCGTCGTGTTTGTACGTGACTGCAGCTTTGAAAGCCGCCCGACTTAACTGCAACTCATAAAGGAGGCAATACTGATGGTCGCGTAAAATAAATCAGGAACGAAAGCTTCAATTTAATACGCAGTACTCATTAATTAGCGATTTTTTTCGATTGCTTTAGTCCCTCAGCCATGAACTAGACATGTAATAAGTATTCCCCGTTAGCGGACCTATGTTTGTGTATAGGCCCCACATGGGTTACATATCAAATTCTTTAAATAATCATTTTTAGGCGCGGTCGCAAAATTGCGAGAAGCGGCTATTAGCTACAAGCCTCTCTGTCCGTCTGCTTGGAACAACTCTGTTCCCATTGGATGGATTTTCATGTAATTTGATATTTGAGCATTTTTCCAAAATCTGCCGAGAAAATTCAAGTTTCATTAACCTTTTGGCGTCGGAATTATTTTTTTAATTTTAGCACACCTTGTATATAAAATGTGAATAATACAGGAACAAAATATGTTAGAATTATGAAACAAACTCCATTTTGAAGAGAAAAATACGGAGAGTATATACCACGTTTAAAATATTCAGTACCTTATTTGTTGAATAAATATATAAAATGCAACTTCAGAAGTTAGCGGTGCGGTACGACCACTATAGTTGACATTAGGCATCAAAAGTTTAAAATCTGACATGAATAACGGACACTACTCGAATAAGAATGCACAATTATGATAATATCTCGCTCAGTTCTTCTTAGAACGAGAAATGTTTCAGACAAAAGTTGTAGAGAAAAACAAAACACGAATTTCATGTCCAAGAACTTTTCGAAAATCGAGCCGTGTATGAGACACAGTGAACAAAATTTTGTATAGCTGTAGAGGCACAGATGACAATATGGCGCTACGCATTGCATGTTGGATACCTGAGACTACAAATACCTACCCAGAATATGTGATACTTTTTGCTTTTTTACTGCAAAAACGGTTGCAGGAAGGGGCCTGAATGTTACGTTATAGGTACATTACCTGTCTTGTCTTTACCTAAATTTAGCACTATGGACAAAACGTTTTATTCTGCACGATAATTTCTTCGGCACATAACCAGAATGGTATCGTGTCGGAAAAAGAACCCAAGACATTTTATCAGGATTCTACACATTTACATTCAACACAACACAGGAGGCCGAGTCAGATTCCCTTATTTACTATAAAATGTGTACATAAACATTCATTACATAAAACATAATTCTTCATTTGTAACAATAAGCAAATAATATCATTCGAACTGTCGCTATGTTAGATTTTCAATCCTTTGAAGTCATAACATAACATAACATAATGCAGCAATCTCGATTACACGCCCATTTTATAATTTGAAATAATGTTAGTTCCTGACGTTTGCTCAGTTCCGATCAAAACACATTACTGACAGACAAAATAAATATTAGAAATGCCAGTTCACTTACATTTAAAAATTATTCTTTAAAATCAATCTAAGAATATAAACTTTATACTTACAAAAATTACTAAACACTACACGCCATAAAGGTAATGGTAAATGATCCCTTTACAGGCCCGTTGTGGCCCAGGGGGTGGGTAGAGTTATAGCTCTAATCTCCCATGACCGCGGCACTAGAAGGGGGTGAGTGGTCAGCAGAACGCCCCGGCCGCACTTTACCCCCAGGAAAGAGCCGGTACCCATTTTAAGGGAGGCTACACTATGCGCAATATTTTGTTAACAGTAACGATATAAACAAATGTCTATTAATATAAATTACAAATCGTACTTTTCGTCTCGCCCTGTTTGTAGGCGGTCAAACGGGATTTTACGTCGCAAGGAAAGGGATCCAGTCCAAATTATGTAGGTACGATACTGTATTTCCATACAGTTAATTTCAATATTATTTTCAGAGATGCGCATTGGCACCCTCTGATGTAGTACACACATGACAAAATCCGAGAGAAATGTAATAACGGAATTGCATCTGCATAAATGAATTTGAGGCCATGAATAAAGAATGGGACGTCACACGGCAAGAACATGAAGTCGATTGAGGGCCAACAGCGGGAAATGCACCTCGAGAATGCAGGCCATTTTATCCCGCAGCTCTTACAGCGGGTCTGTCCGCTCTTTCATTAATTCAGCTATTTCAGTGGTGAGATTAAAGGGGCAAGTAAGTAACTTATTTTTTTTTGTAACATTCCACGGCCACACCATCCCTCTTCAGAAGGTAACAGACGCTCAGCTGATCAATAAATTCCCTGCATTTTACGCAAAGAGGAAGTTCGTTACCGTGCTCACAAAAGCACGCTACTAGTTCATAATCTGAAACAAATTCACACGATGTACAGAATCTTATTTTTTTAAAATTCATTTTAATATTATCTCTCTAGGTTTTCGTCTTCCAAGTGGCTTCTTTATTTCGGTTTCCCTCTCTAAATCCTGTATTCGCGGCTTTAGTTTTCACATGAGTGCTACATATCCTAACCAATTCTACCCTCTTAATCTGGTTATCTTTTGGAATATTGAGCGAGGTTATTAAATTACGCAGTTTCTCTCTACATAACTTGATTCTTCCTCCCATAGATTCCTTCCTCTTAGGTCCAAATATTCTCCCCAGCATTCTGATCCCAAGCACCTTCGCGCGATGATCTTCCCTCAATAGATATCACAGAAAAAAACTACACACGACAGACAGAAACGTGGTTTTGTAGCTGTGTTTTAATGTTCATGTTTTGACATAGCAAATGGGAAGACAAACGTTTCTGAGCTGAATTGCAACACCACATGGTTTCCTTTATCAGCAGTCACAAACTATATAATTTCTAGATATATGTGTGAGAATACAAGAATGTTTATAAATAATATTTCTCAGTTTTATAATCCAAAGTTTCAGTAACTACGTCAGCGTAGGGGAAAGACTAGCCGATCGTAGCGATAAAGAATCTTGTTAATATATCCGTGGGAATGGGAATGTTGTGTCACTGCCACATAAATAAAAAAAACCACTACGTTGGTAATTAAATCAGACTTGTAACTAAACAAACAAGAGACACGCTGTCGTGAGACGTAAACACGAACCAATCTTACCATGCATCAATACAACAACCCTTTACCCATCTTCACTTCAGCCTGATTTCTCAACTCTGTGGTTTATTGGCATTTATGCCGTGATTGTTTAACAACGGCTTTGTGACTGCACTTTGCAGCAGTGTTAACGAACACAAACTGTCTCTCCGTCAGTTCGAGTGTTTCATCTCTCGACGTAATGAGTGAAAACTAGTCCGATAATACACACACACACATACACACACACATACACACACATACATACACACACATACACACACACACATACACACACACACACACATACACACACACACATACACACACACATACACATACACACACACACATACACACACACATACACACACACACACATATATATGGATTCCTTAAGATCCTTCAGTATTATCCTAGAGCCTAGATCTGGGTCTCACAAATGGCCTCTTCATTCCAAATTTATGTCTCCACTCAATTATTATACCAACTACTGCACATATATAAAATTTATAAAATTTACACAATAAAACATTAAAAACGCTCCGACATATTTCGTTCCTAGGGAGCCATATCGTCCTTGCTAAAGTCACATTAATTTCGCTGCATGCTGCCACAGTACCCAACTGGTACAGCGAAATTAATGTGACTTTTTATAGTGTAAATTTAGCAAGGACGATATGGCTCCCTGATGATAGTCCTAGGACCGAAACATGTCGGAGCGTTTTTAATGTTTTAAAGTTTAAATTTTATAAAATTTATATATGTGCAGTAGTTGGTATAATAATTGAGTAACTCGACAACATTCACGGTGTAACAACGGAAATAAAAATTATGTCTCAAATTTTGTATGCACTTCATTACTTCGCCTGTGCGTGCTAAAATTTCCAATCCACCTTAAATGTCTTGCTATCGGCAACAGAAACAACATACATATATAATTATGCCAACAAATTATGAAAATTCTTATTATATAATTTTCCGCGTGCCTCTTTTTACCTCCTGTCGCTTAGGTTCAGACAATCTTTTTAGTATTTTCTCGTCCAACACGCTAATTACAACCACACGTTCTTTCAATTTTCGCAACCATATACTCGTCCAACAACAGCTGATGTCATACATAAGACTGTCTTCCGGGAAATGACACCGCGCTGCTTAGATATAAATTACCCGAAGCTCGAGGCAGCAAGTTTCTCTAGATATGCCTATGACAATTTCTACCAAACTATATTGTGCAACGTTCCGGAAGACAGTGTCCCTCACATTCAATGTCATCCGAACTTCAAATGTCACAAGTAAAACCGCAATTTTCTATACGGTTTAAAATTTTAGGCTTTTAAATAGAAATCAGGAAGGTAAACTAATGTGGAGTGAATGAAAGGAAACATTTCTCGAATTCAGTCCAATCATTTCCTCGCAAATGTGGATCTTATTTGTTACTGTCAAATTAATAGAAGGTGCATACATAGTGAGATTCATCAAGGCACAAAGAATAAAATGGCTGGGGCATATTCAAAGAATGGACCAAGCAAGACCAACTAGGAAACTACTAGATTGGAAACCTATGGGAATTAGACCAGTAGGAAGACCGAGACAACGATGGCAAGAGGATGTTATGGAAGAGCTAAAAAAAACTGAAATTTGAAAACTGGAAGGAAACAGCTAAGGGTAGAAGAACTTGGAGAGGCTTGGCTGAGAAGGCGAAAACCCACAAAGGGTTGTAGTGCCAAATGATGATGATTTGTTACTGTCATTTCCAAATATTTGAATTCCACAATATATTCGCAGGACTTATTAAGTAAATTAACGCATGGGCAGAAAATACCCTACAGAATTCAACATAAAGTTACAATGTTCTTGTTTGGTGCCTCAGATGTAACTAAAACCTTATCCTGCTAACGTGGAGAATATGGTGAGCTCCTAATAAAGTCAGCAAATGGCAGATGGCATTTAACTCGGCGTTTAAAGGGTTAATCCATATCCTGTGTTATGAGTTTGTTCTGCGTTCTGGTGAACACAATAATTTTACTTTTCATTATTTACGTCCAAACTTCTCCTCTTATCTTCACCCAACAGGGTTCCCGCTTTCTCTTTTTACGAAACACCCTGTCTCGCCAAGCATTTCTTTAGCAGTCTGTTTCAGGTACATTTTGTGCACGTCCGGTAGAATCCGGAGGCCACATTATACACATAAAACAACACAAAGCAACTTATTAGACCTGCAGTTGTAGATGTTATTTTTTGGGATTGCATGTAGCGTACGATAGCTAGATTTAAAAAGCTTCTCCATTTCCCAGAATTTAAATCCCTCCTAATTTAATAAAAATGTTATTTTTATTTGTGTTATTTTATGCAAATAGCTTAATTCCGCACATTTTAAAATATTTATTAATAAACCCCGTAATAATTTTGTGATAAATTGTGGACGCGAGATATGAACACACACAAGCCTAATTCACGCGGGAACACTAGACAAATGACAGCCCCTTTATCTAATTTACACCTTTTCTGTCACAGGCTCAACTGTTCTGTAAAAAGGTGCCTACCGGACACTGCCCGACTGAGAGTGAAAGTGCGTAAAGTTACGGTGACCAGTCCGCGTTGCGTCAACGCAATTTGCTAACAACGTTATGAAATACAACACCGTGCGTTTATGAAGTTTATATACAGTATAGTGTCGTAACGGCCAAAATCGCAGGGAGTTTCCTCAACACTTCCACATGCTTCTTCTTGTTGAATCACTGGTATCAATAGTTGACCGAAATTTGCGTTAATTCAGCATAAACATCATTTCATACGAAGCCTCTGCAGTACCGCTCAAGAAATCCATCACTAATATACCAAAAAATGGAAGATGTACGAATATTTTAGGGTGGAGTTCTAGGAATATTCCTGAAAGATCTTGAATCTTATCTGTAATGTTTAAGTATGATTCATCACCAGCATCGAACTCAAGGACGATTACTCTTGAAAGTTTGATGTTTGTGTGACCGTGCATCTCTGATACAATAGTATAAACAACCAACTAGATGCAACAATAACAATTTATTAGTAATTTCAATCAGCTCAACATGTTT
>Ga0136643_10020335_pt1 | contig 10039 bp, 10 predicted proteins | sample TergutLab28metaG_FD_96883 | JGI IMG/M metagenome (GOLD analysis project Ga0136643, IMG submission 96883) | Labiotermes labralis P1 segment gut microbial communities from Petit-Saut dam, French Guiana - Lab288 P1 (version 3) (version 3) | ecosystem: Host-associated > Arthropoda: Insects >... | reverse complement strand
TCATCTCTGACCCGCACAGTTGTACCATCTTTATCCACATTACATTTTAAACGGCGTGGGCCGGGTAGCTCAGTCGGTATAGCGACTGACTACGGGCTGGACGGTCGGGGATAGAATCCCGGTGGGGACGAGATTTTCCTCCCGTCCAGACCGGCCTTGGGGCCCACCCAGCCTCCTGTACAATGAGTACCGGGTCTTTCCCGGTGGTAGAGGCGGCCGGGGCGTTGGGCTGACCCCCCTCCTATCTAGTGCCGAGGTCCTAGAAAGAGTAGAGCTATGCCTCCACTCTCTCTAGGGCCTTCGTGGCCTATAAGAAGGGTGGAAACCTACCTGCCTTATAAACGACACGACGTTCGGTAAAGGTTATGAACATAAAATGTTTTTTCATTTTCTGTACACGTTTTGTCTGATACATTTCTCATTTTACGAGTAATTCGGCGAGATGCTATCATAAATGCACGTACGTCTTCATGTAAATTACCCGTTATTCTTAACGGATTTTAATTAAACTTAAACTGTTTGACAGACTTTTCGAAAAACACTCCAATATCAAGTTTCATGAAAATTCCTCCAAACGGAGCCGAGTTATTCCATGAGGACGGACATGACAAAGCTAGTAGTCGCTTTTCGCGTTTTTGCGTATGCGCGTAATAATTATGCGCGGTGCCCACACAGACTGTTATTTATATGTTTGTATAAATCTCAGAACAGACTGCGATTATTTCCCTATACGGTGTAGTATCCAGGGGCTCATGGCGGCTCACTAGCCACCATTTGCATCCCCACTTGACCATGTGCAGGCATTCCTGCACGTATGTTTGGCCTTCGTACAACATTGGGAACAGAGGGTTTTTATAACCGGAGTATTTTTTGTGTGCTCCCTGTAAGGAGACGACGGCAGGAGATGTGGTGAGTTATGTAGCAGATTTAGTGTAACTAGGCAAGGAGTCTGAGATACGGGGGGACTCTTTCGACACCAGCCAGGCCGATTACTTCGGAACAGCGAAGGGCCTCATAAAAATTAGCGGTACTCCTGCACTCGTCTCCACAATCGGACTACTCCCTTGTACATTTTAATGACTATTAAACCATTAGTATATGGATATTACCGTGGACTTTAACTCTTTAACGTCAACCACCCATCCTCCAAACTTCAACCTACCATCTTCAGGGCAGCACGTCACCGCTCGTCTGTCTGCCCTTAAGGTATCTGTCGCCGGGGCGAAGAGGGCCGAGGATCCCCTGGTCGTGGACACTAATAAAAATTTGGTGTCAGGTGTGGGGTGTGGCGTCGTCGGCCATCTCCGTCAATAGTCATCAACAGATTAATCATCATCCTGCGAGTTCGTTTCTGGCTGGTCACTTGAACGACACATCGCTTCAACATCTCCCGGGCCTATTTGGAGTCCGTTTGATTAAGAGGTACCGAGGAGCCGATCCTGTCCGCAGCAGACAGACTGTATACAGCTTGCCGCCGTTGGGAAAAGTAGCGCGCAGTGCCCAACGTCCAGCCAGCTGGGTTAAGTTGTGCCCCGCCGCCGTCCTTTTCTGTGTCCGATTAGTGTGATAACTATCCGCCACTGCGGTCTTCCGATAACATCGCTTGGGGTGTAAGCGACCTCCGTGGCATGGCACGCGCCGTTTCCTCGAGGACTGCCGATGAAAAGAAGATCGCCAGCTGGTGCCGCTATTGCCATCTCCGCCGTAACCAGGTAAAGCTGAGGTGGACATCCGCAGCTGAACGAGTGCAGAACCAGAGGCCGTAGTCTAAATAGCCACAGTTGTTTGTCGGGTTCCAGTCCAGTATTTCTACCCGACCAGCCGCAGCCAATTACGAAGGACGTCCTCCTGCCTACAGCAGCCTTCGTAGTCGCATCACATTTCTACGAGGTAAGCCACATTCAGGCGCTCTTACAAATTATCGCACAAGGGAACGCATTTTTGGTTTTAATCCCATTCTGCGCATTCAATGGTTAGGATGTGCTATATAGAATACAAATAGCGTACAATGTTGTGAATTAATTAAAATGTAACATAGCTTGTATCACGAAACCTGGCAGTGTAGGTACGTTGGTAGAAGTAGCTTGTATGCATCAGTAACTGTAATGTTCAATGTGTTTTTCTTGGTAATAAAAAAATTGTGTTCGATACTTGAGACAAAGAACGCTGCTGTAATTACTTTAGCATGAGACACGAGTTTGTTGGACACTGAAAATGAAATGGAATCCTTGGGAGGCAGATTTGTAGTATGCCTGATACTATGGAGCTAATTTGCCAACTTTTGGATAAGAAATAAACTTCTGTCAAGAATTACGGAATTAAAAGAAGTTTAGTCATTTGTGTGGCCGCCGCATGTTTAGTTGAGGGGTGTTGTCCTTGGTATTTACTATCAGCTAGTGAGAGGAGAATTGTCAATGTTTAGAAGTATCGGAAGTATGAGAAGGCCGGTAGGGTGCCTCTTTATAGCCGCGTATCAGTGAATGACGTACCGTAATGAAAATAATTTATGTAGCTGTTGAGAGGATCTAGTAGAGGATTCTGGGTATATGTCCGAGTGTTAGTGCAGCAAGTGATGGAGGTAACGTTGTGGAGAGATGTTCTGAGGGAGGATCTCGTAGAGGATCCTGGGTTCACAACCCGAGTAAATCTATAGGGCCTTATGCACCCTGGACGCGGGGTTAATATAGTTTCAGTTGCAGAACATATAAGGAATTTTTAAGAGGTTATTGGAAGAGAAGCCGTAGAGCTGTAAGAGTCGATGTACGTTGTAAGAGTCAATAGACTGTAAGAGTTAATTGAGAAGTTAGTAAGGGAGAGCTGCACAAAAGTTTTGGAGGTATTAGTAAAGATATATAGGATGTGCTACAGAGCAGCTGTATTGTTAATTGAGGTTTTATTGTGAGAGAGTATTGTTGCAAATGATACGGTAGGCATGAATAGACACGCACAGTTGGCAGATATGTGGGTCTGCACGGGGTGAGAGATAGGAACCACAAGGGATCAGAGGAGCAGCCCCGATGTGCCCCTTGCGGTGAGCTTAGGTAAAGGTGAGAGTTGTTTAAATGGCGGCACCGAATACGAAGGCTTTGAAAGAACAAGTAGGAGTATTAACAATAAGTTTGTTAGCGAATGCAAGAGCTGATGCTATTTAGCAGAAAGGAAGGTTCTGTCTGCATTTTTACAGTGAGAGGTCATTCATTTTAAATACACGTTAGGTGTGTAAAGAGAGAAGCATCATTGAGATTTAGTAGAAGAGGTCATAAAATCGGCATAATTGTTTACAGGCAGCGACGTGGAAACTAATAATGTGTGATGGGAAAAATGTATGATAGATTGTTAGTGGAAGTTAGGGTTCATTTTAGCCGTAGAGAAATTGTTACAGGAAGTGAAATTAGAATTGATATGGAGACACAGCTCTTTGGACAGCTTATAGAAGGGTGTATTTTGAAGCTTAGATGTGACATTGTAGTGGTAGTAGCTATGAGTTAAAAAAACTGCCGACCGAGAATTAGAAATAGTGAGACAGGGAGGAGAGATTGTCGGGATTGCGAACAAAAATAATTTGTAACATATAAGTAATTCTGCCTGTTATGAAACTAGGGCAATGAGAAACTGACCCAATTGCATGTGAAACGTTTATTTCAAAGGAAGGTTTGGCACAGGAATACAGGTTACGTGAGTTAAGATTTTAAGTTGGAATTTGTTACTTGTATGACCAGGAAGAGAAAGAAATTGAAACACGTTTGTACATTCATTGTGTGAGATATGAGTGACATCAGATTTGTCGTAATGTAAACGTATTACATTTAGTAAGATTATTATGGTGCCACTTTCGATTTGTATGAGGCAAGAGGTAATAAAATTTTGTAATGGCAGACACTAAACGAGACAAATTTTTAATACAGCTTTTTTTTTGTACCGCCTTGCAAGAAATCCGTAAAGTTTTGGGTTGTAAAGAATGAGACATCAGGGATTGTAACTGTCACATTATTACAGTGAGCGTATACGAAATATTGATTGCTTAAATTGGAAGCGCGGTTTCAGTTAAGAAAGAACACGGCACGTGAATTTCGATTCCTGTTGTTTTGAATTATTAATACATACCGAAATTTTAAAGTAAATGATTCTGAAGTGTTTTAGGAGGCGTTACTGAGTTACCGCAGTGCTTTGTGCTATGTGACGTCATAGGTAACGGCTACAGAATTTAATGTATTTACGACAGATTTTGCTGTGTGTTTGACGATAACTGTCATATTCAATACAGTGCTGGTCCTTGTAATAAAGGCTACTACATGTAATTGTGACAATATCCACTTGATGCTTTTACAGTCATAATTAGGATGTTTAACTTCTGTTTCCTAAAGTTACATTTGTGTGTGTATACCTTGGATGGTTATTACCTTCTTTGATGTATGTACTTCCCTTGCAGCATTTCGGCAACCGAATGACATAGTGTATTAAAATTGCATTGTAATTTGGGGTCGGGTTAAATAAGACAATGAAAGATCAGTGGAGGTATGGACCGATTGCGAGCCGTGTGTAAATGTTTAGGGGTTAGAAAGGTCAGGAATATGAGAAGGGTGTCTGCTGGGTGAAGTTACGCAGTGGCGATGAACACTACGCAGTTACGCAGCTGAGAGCCTTGCTAAGGGTTGATACGCCAGTCCATAAACTTGTCAAAGTGCTATATGCTCGAAGAAAGAAACAAAAAAAGGCCAGGTTTGTTTCAGATGCCATGAAATGTGTGGAGTAAAACAGAAAACATTTTACTTTTAAGGCATTGGAAAGACTAATTTGTTATGTTTGTAACTATTTAAATTGTGGCTATGGAATATAGACTGCTAGCATGAGCTTTTGAGGTGAATGACACGAGCATTAGAAGAAGGAGCCTAAGAATGGTAAATTGCAGAATAGCTTGAAGATCGTTGTGTGACAGAAATAAAGAAAGAGAGAACGGTAATAGTGAAGGTTACGTAAAAAACAAAAGCAAACGGTAAAAGAAAGAGAAGCAGAGGGAGCAGGTGGTAATGTTTTGAAAGCAAATAAAGAGAAAAGTTTGAAAGTTACTGAGGAGAAACGTAGTGATATGGGCAACATTTAAATAGCGTGCTCGAGGTAAATGTTGACAAGTTAAAGCTTAGGGAAATCAAGATTCCCAAGTTAGTGTAACCATACCGGTAGAAGTCGTAAGTAGATGAATAGGAACGATGTATCGTTTGGCAGAGTATAGGAGAAACTGCAGAAACAATATTAGGAATTATGGGAAACGTCAGGAGAATACGGATAATAATTGCAATGTGCAGCATTGATTTGGCGAGCCAATGTTTTATTACAGATTAGTTGAAGGACACTATAATGATTTTGATCATTTTGATCTTCATTTTGTTTATGCTCAGTTGAATATGAACTTGTGGTCTTAACGGATGGACATGAGTTCCTCCTTCATTACAGGGTTAAATTAACGACGGTATGCCATATGTACAGATTTTGTGTGAATATTAGGAAAGGAAGACAGGAGAGATACGGCAGGATTTTATTCTCGTTATGTGAGGCAGAAGTAAGTAAGGGTTACAATTTATGCAGAAAATTTGGTACAGTAAGCATATTTACCATACTAGATGAAGGATTACAATTTATTTACAATAATTACAGTGGCGTTCAAAGAAACAATGATTTAAGATGAAAGGTAATGCAAAATTGTGTGTCAAAAAAATTACTGGCATTGTTACGTTAGGAATGCAAAATGAAGGTTGTAGAGAGTACTTAGATGTCCAAAGCGTAATTGGCAGAAGAGGACTTTAAGGGCATTTGAAGTTTCACTAGAGAGAAGAACGTGTGTGTAATGCAGACATGAGCAGAATTTTTAGAGCCATGAAAGTTGTTGGCTATTAAAAATATTATATGGTATTAAGGAAATTCATTACCGAGCTTTAGGGTTTCAATAAATGGATTTTGTAGAGGTAATTTGACAGAATATATTAGAAATTACATTACATTACTAGTGAATCAGCGGTTACATGGACAGCAACATAACTTAAGAGGAGTGTTGCAGAGACAGCCTATTTGTATTATTAGGCCACGACATTTATATTAAAGTACAGGAGGCTAGTAGGCGGAAGTTCAGAAACACTGAAATTTGATATTAAACGCCATTAAATCGTCACGTTAAGTTTGAAATAAGCACTCATTTTAGAGGCAGACTAAATGTTTCGCTGAGGACGATAGAGGAAAACTAGAAACGCCAAATGTAGGATAGTGTGAAATAATAGGGAGAGAAGAACCAACTTATATGATTAGCACAAAAGTATTTTAAAATTTACAGACACTTACTGAGGCTTAACCAGTTGAAATAACGGACAGTTGACGACCATGAAAGCAGAGCCAGACTGCACACGAAAGTACGGAAAAGATGACAGCTCAGTTTACAACGTGATCGTAACAATGCTGACGGAACAAGCCATAGGCTAATACATATGATCCAATCTAACAGTGTGTACTAAGAATGAGTGAAAGTAAAGATAAAAGTGAGGTTGTTAATGTGGTATGTTAGATGCCACATACATTATTTGGAACGCTAGATTCCATGAATGAAGGAAATTGACAGTTGCAAGTTTGCTCAGTCGTACGTCAGAGTTCAGGAAGTTGACTGGTGATTAGAATGCTCTTTGTGAAATGGGCAATGGTAAACCGTACAGGAAACTGTTCAGAATTAAGCGGCTTAAGGAAAGATATTACAAGAGATTTAAAGTTTATTAATGTTGGGAATAGGAAAATTAAGCACTGTTATGTACATACGTACTGCTACTTTGCTGTTAAGTGTCCATGCTATACAATTGCAGCAAACTGTAGAAGAGAGGGAATAATTTAGCAAGTATATTGTAGTGTGTTTTAATTGTAGAGAATGGGATTATGTAGTCTTTAGTATTTCTCCTTAGTTACATGATTGAAGTTCTGAAAATTAGTCAGGATAATCTGACGCACGATTAAGTTCCCGTTGCACTGAGTGAGGCTTACACAAGGTTACTGAGTATAAGAAAAACTTGCGTAAGATTAATGAATATGAACAAGAATTACACATGTTTACTTACTATATGCAAGTTCACGTATGTTAACTGAGTGTAAGACAAGGTTAGGTGTGTTTACTGATTATGAGCAAAGGTTAAACATGTTTACTTACTATAAGCAAAGGCTTGCGCAATATTATTGATTATAAGGAAAGTCTGTGCATTTTTACTTCATATGAGCATGGTTTACACATATATACTTATTGATAGTATAAGTGAAGTTTACACATATGTAGGAGTAGTATTTGATGTTGTTAGTGCAGATGTATACTTATGTAACTGTATAATGTGTACGTTCCTGTAGCAATATAATTAGAATGGTTGTGTTCAGAATAATTCGATTTGAGAACAAGGTGAAGGATGGGGAAGGTAGACAAAATTCCGTAAATTAGAAAAAGAATTATTTTGACAGAATTGTTATAAAGATACGCAGTAATTGTGGGGACCTTGTCTATACTTCAACTTTGCTGTGAGCGAACTGTAAAAACAAAATTGTTTTCAGGTATAAATCCACAGGTATGGAGATTAGAGATACAGAAAGATGACATGTTTATTTTATTTCATGAGTTACTGCAATTAAGTTGTAATTGAACAGCAGTAGGAAAGCTGTAATTAGGTACGTTACTGCACAGTGTGTGAATGTACAAAGACAGATTTTATCTAGCCCTTAGAAATGGCATATGACAGCTACTGAGTGTGTATAGTTACAATTTTCGAATAATGTAAAAGACATATTGAACCACAATGTTGATTTTTAATGTAGAGACTTACAGGTCAAGATGTTTAGATCCTTAATGGTGAGGAGTGGAATTTAAAGCATTTGACGAGAACCAAATTTTAGACCTGTTTGTAGCCAATGGGGATGCAACTGTAATAATGTTAATACTTTTGGGTTGATGTTATTGTTTTTTTGTCAATGGTACTTTTGGACAGGATTTCCAAGGTTTATGAGATGGTACATTTATGATGAAAATATCACGACTCTACTCTATTTAGGTTCAGAATTGTAAACAGTATTTGTACTTCCAGTGATGAGAAGATTACTGGAGAGCAGCGAACCTTAGTTAATGACCAGTGTCGACGAAACAGTAGAGAACGACAGTGAGGTAACAACTTGCCCCACGTTAGTTACTTCCGGGTCTTCTCGAACCAGCGGTAAGTAAAGACATGTAGCATAAGATTGGCCAGTAAATCTTCTTCTTGACCAATATCCCTAAATGGGGGAGGTGTAGTATCCAGGGGCTCATGGCGGCTCACTGGCCACCATTTTCACTCCCCACTTGACCATGTGCAGGCATTCCTGCACGTATGTTTGGTCTTCGTACAACAGTGGGAACAGAGGGTTTTTGTAACCGGAGTATTTTTTGTGTGCTCTGTGTAAGGAGACGACGGCAGGAGATGCGGTGAGTTATGTAGCAGATTTAGTGTAACTAGGCAAGGAGTCTGAGAGACGGGGGGACTCTTTCGACACTAGCCAGGCCGGTTACTTCGGAACAGCAAAGGGCCTCATAAAAATTAGCGGTACTCCTGCACTCGTATCCACAATCGGACTACTCCCTTGTACATTTTAATGAATATTAAACCATTAGTATATGAATATTACCGTGGACTTTAACTCTTTAACGACAACCACCCATCCTCCAAACGTCAACCTAACATCTTCAGGGCAGCACGTCACCGCTCGGCTGTCTGCCCGTAAGGTCTCTGTCGCCGGGAGGAAGAGGGCCGAGGATCCCCTGGTCAGGGACACTACAACGGTGTTCACTGATCGGATTTTGTAACCGAGATGGAGCGTTTACTGCGCGGTACGGACTGGGTCTTTAAACGTAATTCAGGTTAATGCTGGCCTTTAGAGGGTTAAATGAGTGATCGGAAACATTGTGTGCCGAACAGGTCTCTGTATGTCACCTTTGTTTTAAGGAAACTGTTAAAGAACCTGAAAGTGCCAGGAAATACGCTTATGCATGTGCTTGGAGTTACGGGGTTGAAAGGTATGCGTCGACTCCGTGTTGGAAAAGAATATTTTCTCATTGTCAGAGGTAAAAACATAGCGACACACGTGAAGGAGCGTGGTCATGTGTGCCATAGGCCTTCAATTATTGGCAAGTGTGAACGAATTTTTAATAATAAAATTAGTTGTGAACGATTTGAATCTCTCAACAGAGACGTATATAGGATGTTCCGCATTAGGTTTGTCAGACATCGCGATGCTAATTTATGAGCCATTTTCTAGTAACAAAGATGCTTTCTCAAAGCACGCCCGCTTATCAGCCACTACACCACCACGAGCATTTTAATCAGGTTTTATGAACCAGCCTCCTGCTTGCTCCCTGTCGCACCCGCGTGGAACAGTGCGTGCAGAACTGCGGTGGTCATTTTGAACGGTAATCAGTGTTACATAGCTGAAAAATGATTAGTGTTACATCGCTGAACAGTGATCGGTGTTACATAGCTGAAAAATGATCAGTGTTACCTAGCTGAACAGTGATCGGTGCTACATAGTTGAACAGTAATCGGTGTTACAAAGCTGAAAAGTGATCGGTGTTACAGAACTGAACAGTGATCAGTGTTACACAACTGAACAGTGATCGGTGTTACAAGCTGAACAGTGATCAGTGTTACACAGATGAGCAGTGATCAGTGTTACATAGTTGAACAGTGATCGGTGTTACATAGGTGAACAGTGATCCGTGTTACATAACTGAACAGCGGCCGACGACGCATGGCAGTGAGCTGTGAACACATTGCGTTCAGCTACGGCAGTGTACAAGTGTTCAGTGTACTGATCTCGTTTATATTTCGAAGCGCATAACGTTGTTGAAAATGAACACTGATTGTATGTTTTCATTAGATACCAGTCCGCTATTAAAAATCCTTATCTTTGAGGAAAAAAAGGTATGTGGGTAAATGAAATTTTTGGAGGAAGAGGAAGAATGATGGGGAATTCCACACGCTTTTTCCTCAGTTGTTGGAAC
>Ga0136643_10020333_pt1 | contig 10039 bp, 3 predicted proteins | sample TergutLab28metaG_FD_96883 | JGI IMG/M metagenome (GOLD analysis project Ga0136643, IMG submission 96883) | Labiotermes labralis P1 segment gut microbial communities from Petit-Saut dam, French Guiana - Lab288 P1 (version 3) (version 3) | ecosystem: Host-associated > Arthropoda: Insects >... | reverse complement strand
GCCTTCGTGGCCTGTTCTAGGGTGAACTATACATTTACCTTCAAATAACTGTAGCCATGAAGCGTTTACAGTTTAAAAGTAAAAAAGAATTCAGCTTAAGGGCTGGTTTTTATCAGCGCCACAGTGAAATCACAGCTGTGTGCTATTTATACGATGGTATAAGATCAGTCGTTCATGCACTGAGAATTACAAGCAATGCAGTAACAGAGTAAATGCGCCGAAACGTTTAAGATACGCGTACAATACTGTACCCGTTAGTAAAATTTACATGAAAGTAACTAAGGAAGATCGATATTAAACTACATAATGAACTGGCAGGTGTGGACCGAGTAGATGGAAAAGAGACACACAGAAAAACAACTAAACTAGCAGGAAAATATAAGCAGACAAATACAAAATATGTGTACAGAAGTAGACAATTTTGGTAGCAGAAAAATTAACTGCAAGGAGAGAAGGAAGACCTCAAATACGTAGTTAGGCACTTTGCAATTTCCACTTGCTGGTCTGAGCAATTACAAAGATCGAGATAAGTCAAGTGAAAATAAGACAAGAAATTCTTAAACTCTTAGATCAGTGACGAAACCAAGAACTGGATGTATGGCACTAATGAAACAAGGTGTGAATCAGGAGGAAAGGTCAGAATTTTGGATGGTGAAAGTATTGGCCATTGTGAGAAAAAAAAATTGCATATAAACACGCGTCTATTTCTATACTCACTCATATTTCTACACGGCGTGGTGGTTAATCAATTACAGGGAAGACCAAATAATTAATGCCTCTTGAGTGGGCAGTACTTACTACGTTCATTTTCACTCCACACCAGATATTATTCGGGCGATAAAATCAAGAAGAAAGAGTTGTGTGGAGAACGTGGCACGTATGGAAAACAGGGGAGGCGCATACAGGATTTTTTTTTTATTTTGGAAACCTGAAGGAGAGACCATTCGGAAGATCTAGGCGTAGATAGGACAATACTAAAATGAATCTTAAATCGGTTTCGTGGGTGTGGAGTGGACTGATGTGACTTAGGACAAGAACATGTGGTGGGCTGTTGTGAAGGTGGTAATGAACGTTCGGGTTTTATAGATTCGGCTCATTTCTTGAAAGGTTAAGAACCTATCCGCTTTTCGAGTGTGATTCTGCACCAAAGAGTTAATAGTTACTAAATCATGAAACTAGAAAATATCACAAATTTCACCATTTAAACTACTAGCAAGAACTGTATCCATACTGTTGTGGTCAGTGGAGAAGTTGAGTATTCAAATACTTCCGGGTGCGATGTCGCCCGCCCCTACTAATACAGCCACACAAAGAATTATCTGGTCATACAATGATAAAAGCCACTTAATTAATGGAGCAAAGAAAATATCCGAAATACTATACACTGTATTATGCACACTTCACAACGGGTCGTATATTATAGCTGTGTAATCAAGCAATACAGTTTTTTTTAATATTACGTCGTGTAGTTTGGTAGATACCGAAGTTTCGGAGAAATCTACTACCTCCAACTTAAAGCTACAAGACTGCATATCTACCGCATTAATAATCGCCAGTTTTCAAAGTCAGTGATCTCTAAACCGTGCATCGTGATACACATACGTGATTGAGACCAAAAGATGCACACTTTTCTTAATTTATTTCACTTAATTTATCCTCGAAATGTTTCGAACAAATAATTGTTCATCAACCGGTATCAATCGTACCTTGTCAGCAAACAGACTCCTCATAAAGATGCATGGTAATACAGTGTAAGCTGCTTGTACAGATTTCCTGATGATGAACAATCATTTTTTCCAAACATGTCGTGGATAATTCAATTGAAATGAATTATTAAGAAAAAGTGTGCATCTTACTGTTTTCTCTCACATAAGTGATCGTAAAATTCGCCATCATGATAACCTGTTATTTCATACAGAGTCAAACCGTATCATTACGTGCAGTGTGTACTTTTGATCTTGTCTGTACGTAGTTACTGGTTCGTGGTGTTTGTTGTTACCAGCTAACGGGCAATAAATTAGGGGCAAACATCCCCTAACGTCAGTGTGTGCCTATAGGCACCCAGACCACACCACACCCCCGCTTGTCACGCCCTTTGGACTGCAAGGACACCTGAATTATGGGGGCACGCTGCCCCAAACGCAACAAGTCTAACAGAATTTTTAGACAAGACATCCCCGTTGCGTATTACATGTAAGATAAAGTTGTGTTTGACTGTGTTTCTGCATATTTCATTTCTTATATAAGTCTACGAGAATTTGAAGCTTATACATGCTAAAAAACCACATGTTTCTTTGTCTTCGCGATAGTACAGGAGCAGAGGGACGAAAAGAGACATTCGACGCACAGACGGTATTTCTTCGTGCCTGTGTTCTTTAGGTTACATTTCCACCTCTATACTCACATATCGTTACGGTAAATACGATGAAAGATGAGACGAAAGAAAAATAAGAATTCATAGAGACTGTGTTTGGAATACGTCAAAAATATCACGCCGAAGACCTGCAAGTCGATGTGAGGCAATGCAGGCAACAGGAAGACGTCATCACAAAAAGAGAATAAAGTGTCTCAAAATATGTCAGGGACCGCAATCGTAGGCGTTCCATTATCCATCCTAACGAACCAGTTCCTTTGCAGTATACCTGAAGTACACTTCTACCAGAATACGCGGAAGCATATTCCAGAAAACAAATGAATCTTTTCTTCTAAAATGTGCTGATGTAGACAGTCCCAATCACGGATCATGTAGTGGGTCAACATAATTTCTGAGACACGTGATAACTGCGGTTTCAGGGTAGGTAACATCGATAAATTTCTGTTTCACTACATGGAGTCGTGTCTCAGACGTCAGTGCTCTTCACAGATACCGCAGGGACGCCGTCAGAACTCACATGGTTTTTCCACAGTCTGAAAGAACCTGATCATCTACAAATATAATGCAGAGTCCAACGATGGGCTTTAATTAATGTTATTTCATTTCTTTATTTTGTACTATGACCAACAAGTGCACAGTTATTTCACAAATTATCACACTCCTACATGTTTCGAAACTATCGTGTCTTCCTCAGGCAGCTTGTAATCAATACTTTGCCAAGTTACACAACTATATCAAATGCAGCTTTTGGTAATACAATTGACAATTAAAATGTTTCACATACGCTTTAAGCAAGTTCTCACATTATAATCGTTGAATCTCAATACTATAAAATCTTGAACATTCAAATTGTCATATTTACAATAAAATGGACTAAAATCTTTTTGTTGCTACAATTCTCATTAAGTCTGTGTGGTGGCCGTATATACAATCTGTAATAAATATGGACTTTATTAAAAGGATGTACAAATGTTATATCGCGAATATGTCGAGTATATATGTGAAACATCTTAATTGTAAATTGTGTTACCAAGAGCTGCGTATGAAATACACGTGTAACTTGGTAAGGTATTGATTACAAGCTCCCTGAGGATGACAATATAGTGTCGAAACATGTAGGAGTATGATAATTTGTGAAATAATTTTGCATTTGTTGGTCACAGTACAAAATATTAAGAGATGCGCGGTACATGTATTAAAATAATGATAATGCATTTGAAGGGACAATGAAGAACCCGCAGTTTAACGTAAGTTGGTAGTCAGTAACCTGTAAATATCTAGTGAGGACACAAGGGTAGTCTGTTCACTGGAAGGTTTGTCACCGGACACATCTTGATCTCGTGACCACACAGGTTTTTCAAACTGCCTCGTGCAATGCATGATTGCTGACTCAAACAGAAGACAGTAGGTCAAATAATAAGTTTACATGTCGCACATTTTAATAACTAAAAGCAATATCTTATTGCGGTGATATCAGGTGAATTCTTCGCCGAGCGTTTATCATCTGTTACCAACGCTGAAACAGAATTTTTGTCGCCACGAACTGACAGATGATTGCTCGGTGAGAACAGTCATAACACGATGGCTGGTAACACGTGATATGGACTGATAGCAACCAGGGATGAAAAAGCTTATCTGACGTTACTGAAACTGCCTCAGCTGTTGTGAGGACTATCTGGAAGAGCAGTGGCACATCAGTACAGTTAACCTTTTGGCGCTGGAATTATTTTTTTAAAATTTTAGCACACACTGTATATAAAATGTGAATAATACAGGAACCAAATATGTTAGAATTATGAAACAAACTGCATTTTGAAGAGAAAAAAAACGGAGAGTATATACCATGTTTAAAACATCCAGTACCTATATTTGTTGAATAAATATATAAAATGTAACTTTAGAGGTTAGCGGTGCGGTACGAACACTATTGTTGACATTAGGCGTCAAAAGGTTAAGTCTGTTCTTATCAGAGTCAAAAATAAAAAAAATCGAAATTAATACACTGTATCCTTTTACTGTGGGACCGACCCTCATACTGTGTTGACGTGGGACAATCATTGTATACGTGATAACAAGAATGCGCATAGTATGACGACTGATCCAGATGACGAAATGGCAAATTTTGGATGCAATATCATGGTATTAAAAACTATTCGCAATTACATAATTTGCACAATCACACCATCTATACCATAGTGCCAGAAATACGATTAATGATACAAGAATTTACTACGGACGATAACGAAACCGGCATTTGGATGGGATGGCAGCTAAAATGGTGCTGGGAAATTAGAAATCACGAAGAAGCTGACGTGTTGGCAGGTGGTGAAACACACAATGCCAGTGGTACGAGGGAGAAGAGGAGCAACAGCAGATCGAAGCACAGTGATGTCAAGGGGTCTGCTACTTGTAAAACACATCCATTGTGATATAAGTATCACGCAACCTAGCATAATGCACTGTCTTTTCATCTACAAAGTTGTGTATATGCTCTCATTTCTAACCAACTCTTTAAGCGCGCGCGAGCACACATCTATATCTATATCTATATCTATATCTATATCTATATCTATATCTATATCTATATCTATATCTATATCTATATCTATATCTATATCTATATCCGTATAAATATCCGTATCCGTATACATATCTATATCCATATCCGTATCCGTATCCGTATCTATACCTATATCTATATCTATATCTATATCTATATCTATATCTATATCTATATCTATATCTGTACCTATATATATATCTATATCTATATCTGTACCCGTACCTGTATCTATATCTATATACGTATCTCTAGATAGTTCCTTTAGAAACAAAACAAAATTGGAAGAACGGACTAAAAGAAATTTAATGTTGCTGAGACAACAGACATAACTGGAAAGCCCCTAGCTGAGTAGGTAGAAACACGTTTTTCACCAGAATCCTCATTTTCACATGAGTGGAGGTTAAAACCATTTGTCAAAATATGAACAATTAAACAGAAGTGATAAACTGTCATTTGAAAAGTATTTTTACGTAGCAGAAGATTTTGACGTGTGGCCCTCCGCCAGCATACATTTTGCAGGTAACGGATCATACCACATAACTGGTTTCGGATTTTCTATGTTTTGTTGACCGTGCATCCCTATATAATGATAGTCTTTCTTTTTACCAACTTGATGCACAAATTCTTATTTTAATACATTTATTACATTCCTCTACATGTTTCGAGCGCTATTGTGCTCATCTTCAGGAGGACAATTGTATTAACACAGCATTTGGTATCGTCGCTCTCTTTGGGTGACTGTTCAGTACACAGGTTACGAGAGGCCAAGAGTCCTCTTGTAACGAGAGTCCTCTCGTAACTTGTGTACTGAACAGTCACCCAAAGAGAGTGATGATACCAGATGCTGTATTAATACAACTGTCCTCCTGAAGATGAGCACAATAGTGCTCGAAACATGTAGAGGAATGTAATAAATGTATAAAAACAAAGAATTTTTGCATAAGTTGGTAAAAAAAAGATTATCATTGTTTCTGATGTTTGAGGTAGCTCAGTCAGTTAAACAAAATGTAACTCTTAATGCGAGTATTTAGCATAGTTGTGCCAGCTTTAGCCGTAAATACTCTTAATGGTAACACTGAAAAATGTTCATGAGAATGTATATTATATCAGAACAGTAAAAAGTAATATTCAGGCAGATCAAACTGTGAATAAGAGAAAAAAGAAGCGCAAAGAATTGATAAATCAGAATACAGTGATGTCGTTACGTAGCAAAATGTGAAATGCATAGAAAAATCCTGCGAATACATATCGAAAGGCGGGTAACATCACAGGCAAAGTAAGCAACGTGGAAGGAAATCAGAAGGAAAACAGTCGGTGCTAATATGTGAACAAATGCAAAAGAACTGATAGGACTGTCGTAACAAGATTTTTTCTTGCTGTTTTTTAGAGGTTTTCGCAGAATTGCGAAAAGCGACTATATATTAGTTTCGTCATGCCTATTTCTTTGTCTGTCTGTCCGTCCTTCCCCTTTTAACAACTCGGCTCCCAATGATGGACTTTCAAGTAATTTGAGTCTTTTTACAAAACACGTCGAAAAAATTCAAGATGTAGTACAATCGAACAAGAATTGGGGGCACTCTACATGAATACGTATTCAAATTTATGACAACTTGTCGCCGAAATCGTCTTACAATGATAAACTTTTGACATAAAAATTATAAAGGAAATCAAAACATACATTTTATGTTCGATAAGCTTTTTCCGAAAATCGTGCCGTTTGTTATATAACATGGAAAAATAGTGAAGAGACGGGCAGGCCACAGACAACAGTATACAATACGGCTCGTGCACTTTACATGCTGGATAAATAAGGCTACAGACACACACACAGAATAAGTAATACTTATTGCTTGTCCACGGCAAAAATGGTTAATGGAAACGCTCCTTAGTTTTACGTTACATGTACATGGCCTGTCTTTGTTTTAATTCTCTCTGACTTCTTCGACACTTTTATTTCATTTGCATGACAAGTGTTCTTAATACAAGGTTCTCATTTCCATAAAGACTGCCCGAGTTTTATCGCGGACTGAATACACCAACCTGATACGACTTCCTTATTCGGCGCACAGAAGTCGTCTCTTTCCCACCAGCCTTTGGGACGATCAGTTAACGTTAAATCCGGTGGCGAAGTAACTTCCAAGAACAGCAGTTTGTTACAAATGTGTAGTTTAACCCACATCTTGTAAGGAGACGTCATAGTATATTATCAAGAATAGCAGAAACGCATATTGCATGAAATCCAAAACTTTCCAACCGAGCGCTTTCTCAACAGAACTGCTGGTGTGTTTGGGGCCACACATGGTCTCTGAGTTTCACTCCCAGCTGTTAATAACAATGCCACACTTCCCGTGCTAATTTCGCAGTCAGCGGGTTAAAAGTGCATATGTCACAATGATCAGCCGTTACGTATAGATCATCTACAAAAATATCTGTAAGTTACTTGTCAAAGTAAATGCTGCATTACGGTATAAATCGTTCGTGGTAAATTTTTGGTTATGAGAAATATTTTACGAAAAAAGAGGAAAGAGCATGCTCAAAAAGTTTTGACAGCTTATGTGGAACGGTGGGATAGTGTCTTACAATCATAACAATTACTTTTTCTCCATCATTTCTCTTCTCCGTAAATAAATGTAAATATATCTAACTTACTGTGTGTGTTAATCTCAGTAGTTTTACGCTGTCTTCAAATAATATGTGATTAGGCTGAATACACGTTATTAAAATATTAATTTCGAGATTTCAACACTAGCAAACGAAAAGAACACTTTTATGTCAAGATCTGCTTGCTTAGGTCTCGCTGTAGTCTGGCAAATAGATGTCAGCGTTTTGGAGAAAGTGTACATTTCGATATTATACTAAGTAGTATCACATAGAAACTTTTTGTTCTTATTTTTGGCGCGACAGCCCCCAGTGGGGCAAAGTCTACTCATTCACGAGGTTTCTAGTTCACACATAACGACGCACCACAGTCGGTAGGATTCCTCTGGATTAATGATCAACTCGTCGCAGAGAACTCTACCTGACAAAATACAACACTCACAACAGATAATCATCCATGCCACCGGTGGGATTCAAACCCACTCTTTCAGCAAGCGAGCGGCAGCAGACCAACGCCTTAGACCGCGCGGCCACTGGGACCGGCACATAGAGACAAGCTGAACTTTAATTTAATTAGCCTGAATATTTTGCCTAAACAAAAGAGCAATGTAATATTTCAGACCAGAATTATTTTACAGAAGCAGTTCAACACCAGATACAAAAACTTAGGACAGTCACACTGATGTTCTACGGCCCTTTTCACATCAAAGCCTTACTGCAGACTCCAAATTTTACATTTTACATGCGTTTTATATCGCACAGCCAATCCCATCGTAATTTATATTAATACTGCCACATAACACACAATATGTTCTAAATATAATTAGCAATTTAACGTTACTAATTTACAACATTTTTTCGCGCATAGTCAGTACTTCACTTTGAGACAAGTCCATTCTCGAAGACTCAATTCGTCCACCATGTTACATGTTACATGCAGGATGTGTTGATGGACTATGTACTGTTACAAGAAGGGTCATGTATTCTGTCTTTTAACTCCTTGACCTTGAACATCAAGGCACTATGGTCCTTCGAAACGGCGGTTAACTGTTTCCAGCCGACACAACATAACATGCCAGAAGATTTGCATCTTCAGCAACACCGCTCTGAGAATTATAAAACTTGGGAAGACTTTTTTTGGCGAGCATTTTCGCTTCGTTCTTCTCGGGGCACTATCGTCTTCTGTCCAATTTCACATCTCTTACTAATGGGAAGACCACAGTAACCAAAGTACCACCGTATTGATAAATCTTAATTTAAAAAGTCACGAGAATTCGACACGATACGCACTTCTAACTGAAATAATAAAAAAAAACACTTCAGAATGCGGTGGCTTGCTGCATCGCCTTAGACATGCAATAACTCGCCCGACACTTCCACAGCATGTGCAGCAACGTGGCTCTTCTACAGATTCGTCTTACTTTCATCCCAAAGATATCTTTTCAGGCTAATCGGTTTCTGGTTCATGATGCCGATAAGGAGGCACGGATTACAAACAGTATGTAGTACCCTATTTGGAGAAACCACTTTAACTGGCAAGTAGAGAATGAAGCAAGCCAGGACATGGTCCGTGAATTATGTAGCCGGACCGACATTCTAACCGACCACCTGCAGAATACAAACAACGCACAGCGCCACTGCGACACCAACCTAATCGGGTTTATTTCTGGAGACTTCCTGTAGCACAAAGATAATCCGCGTGTGCACCCCAGAACATCATTCAGGTTCTGCTTCAGCATTGATTACGAAGTACTAATTATTAGCATGATTTCTTCTCACTCATAATCGTCATATGAAATGAACGCTCTAAGTAACATGTAACAAAAAGGGCCCAATCACTGAGGCATGACTCTAACAGTATCCTTGGTGTTCCTTTGGTGTTCCACAGTCACAGGATTGGACACTTTCGTTATAAAGAATGGTGATTTCGCATGGATGCTTCAATGCAAATACAAAAATAACCTACAGATTTATACACAACTGAGTATTTTATGACGACTGCATGTTAAAGAAGATCATTATCTTCATGTGTTTAATTATAGATCATTATTTTTAAAATTTAATATTCTGTAATAATTAAATTGTAATCGTTGATATTTATGTGTATATAGGACAAATGTTGATTGGCCAATCTTTGCCTTGTTCTATACCACACCACCTAGTACATGGAGGGAGATATTATCTGCGTACTTAAACGAGAATCCGTATTCACATATCATGTATGTATGAGAGTTATGTCCCCCTGATGATGGCTCCATGACAGGAGAAACATGTCGGTGAAAGTTTTATGTAAAATAACCAGATGTATTCATATATACATATCCTTATAGCCTTGTAGCCGATCATTTTTAGTGTAGTTGTTTGTTAGGATTGCTGGCTTCAGTTACGGACGGTTCATGACATGCGTTGTAAGTTAATCTGTCAACGTATATTCAGGACCGTTGGTGATAGGTAGGAGGGGAGAGATTTAAATGAGAAAACGTTAGCAGCGGACAGCGGACGCT
>Ga0136643_10020332_pt1 | contig 10040 bp, 2 predicted proteins | sample TergutLab28metaG_FD_96883 | JGI IMG/M metagenome (GOLD analysis project Ga0136643, IMG submission 96883) | Labiotermes labralis P1 segment gut microbial communities from Petit-Saut dam, French Guiana - Lab288 P1 (version 3) (version 3) | ecosystem: Host-associated > Arthropoda: Insects >... | reverse complement strand
TTTTAGCTCAATATGTACAATCCAACCAACAACAAGATCTCGTTGACAGTTCACAATATGCACCTATACTGTGATCATACTGTGTATAGTTTTCCTCTATATATATTTTTGTGACGTGAAGATGGCCCAAAGTGGCCGAAACATGTCGTCGTCAGCATAATAAATAGGATACAAGACAGTTGTGTTTTGACGTACCCCACCACCATCCTAATTGCTTATAACACAACGGGGATGTTGCATCTAAATAAAAGACTACACGTGGTCAGTTAATGGACTAAGTACAGCCCAGAGATGTTCATGCACACCCCGATGGTATTTTATTGACTCATCTCTTCTTCCCACAGGTCCAATAACTTCGTGTGACAACAGTTCCAAAATATAATCCCCAGCAGAAATAGTTTTTAGGAAACGTGATACAGTACGGTTATTTTATGTTGGTACTTCAGCCGCGCAGAAGCGGAACCTATTCCCACACACGTATAATGAAATTATATGAGCACACAGACTGTTGAAAGAAGATCCTGTGGCTAAGGGCTTACAAAGCGAAGTGATGTGACTCGGGTACCAACGGTGTCATTTTGTGAATACGCCATGAATATGGGTTTTTATTGACATCAGAGAATTTCAAGACCAGCGCAAGTGGTCAACCAAAGTCCCTGCGATACGGAATTGTAAATCAATAATCGAATTAAGTTCCAAACCTATATTGTTGGTTAGCGATCACTTCCAAATTCAAAGGACTTCGCATTTATTAGAATGCTTGGAACCGCGCGTCGGCGACAACCTGGCAACAACGGTCAGCATAAACGACGGTGGGTCCATTATATTATTATATTATAATATAATATTACAATACTTACCATTGTGTTACAATTGCCTACATTATTCATTAAAATAACATGCTGTACAGGTTTGTAGCCTAGTAGCAGTAGGCTATACCATATAGCCTAGGTGTGCAGTAGGCTATACTGTACTGTCTAGGTTTGTGTAAGTATACTGTATGACGTTCGCACAACGACGAAATCGCCTAACGACGCATTTACTCAGAACGTATCCCCGGCGTTAAGCGACGCATAAATGTATTTGCAATTTTTACTTCATACAGAGCCCGTTAATCGTTTGTTTATACACCTACCGGACTAAGTGGGGGACCGCGGTGGCCCAGTGGTTAAGGTGGTGTGCTACAAATCGGAAGGTCGCTGGTTCGATCCCAGCCGTTGTCAGTGGATCTTTATTGACATAAAATCCTTCCGATCGCACTATGGCCCTGGTTTAGACTCAGCCTCTAACAGAAATGAGTACCAGGAGTATTTCCTGGGGGTAAAGGCGGCCGGTGCGTAAGGCTGGAAACCTTACCACCATCCTTTGCAGTTGTCACGAAATCTGGGAAACTTAACCTTTAGAAGCCTAACGTCAACTATAGTTGACGTACCGCACCGCTAGCCTCCAAAATTTCATTTTATAAATTTATTCAACAAATAGGGGTACCGAATATTTTAAACATGCTATATACTCTCCGTTTTTTTTTTCTCTTCAAAATGCAGTTTGTTTCATATTTCTAACGTATTTGGTTCCTGTATTATTCTCATTTTATATACAGGGTGTGCTAAAATTAAAAAAATAATTCCGGCGCCAAAAGTTAACTTCCTGGAACCCTCTGGGCCCCTCCGGGCCTGTAACGGGACTGCTTTTTACAGGTCTAAGTGACCCAATTTCATGACAAATTAACGTCACGGTATGACAATTAAATTTCCACGGCTGTATCAGTTCTACACAGATACATCATAAAAAAATATCATGACTCTCGTTAAGTTCACCCTACAAAGTGGAACGGGCGAACCAATCGGCAGCAGAATGTAATTCACCCAACAATTTTCACTGTAACGTCCCAACACTGGATTTCAATGAGACCCAAAAACTAATATGAAAAGTAAATCAGATACGTGGACGCTAGAAATGTTTTTTGCACGAGTATGTTACTTTGGACCTTATAAGATATTAAATCAACCCGCCAGTAATTGGAGAATTATACAGCAGTTTCATATCTACTTTGCATTCGTAATGTTTGAGTGAACGGGAAAAAGAAAAGCAAGATTCCACTGTATTTCAATATTCACCTCGACTAATGAAGTGACGTCACACTGTACAGAAAACAAAATTACAGGCTGCACAGTTTATGTTCCGGGTATATAATTGTCTTGCTTAATAAAGTACGTCACGACAAAGGGTTGATTGTTCTTATGTGCTCGTTTCCAGTATAATGTCTTAATATCGCAGCCAGTTCGCACGGTACTAACAAATTCTCCGATATTTAATGCAGTATCGCCGATAATGAAGCTTGTTTTGTCACTTTCTTGTAACAAGGAAAATTCTCATTGCATATGATAAGTATATAACGTAACTGGACAACGAGAGCCTCTGGCTGTTCATGACTGTAAAGAAACACTGTCATATGTACAGTGCCGCTATTTTATGGAGGCCGGTAAACTGCGCAATGTGTTATAATAACACTGTCATATGTACAGTGCTGCTATTTTATGGAGGCCGGTAAACTGCGCTATGTGTGATAATAAAGGAGACTTGAGGAAAAGAAGATCTTGAGGTCACATTTCGGTATCTGGTTCCATTTAAGTTTCTACTACGACGCAGAAACCAATTATATCCCCCCCCCCACAGCTAATAAATTCCTCTTGGATGTTCCGCACGTTGCCAGTTCGTCACACTACTCTTTGACGTCATCACGTTAACTACCAACTATGTAACAAGAGCGACAGTTCTACGTCTTCTAGTAAGGAAATTGGCAACAGCGAAATGTGGGTGGAAAGTATGTGTAAACTGCTGTGTTGTCGCATTTCGGTAAAAAAAAAACAGACGTCTCTTTCTGACACCGAGCGTTTTATCTGTAACGATTAATGTCACAGCACAGTAGGAAATAGACACATTGTCCATTCTGTAGTAAGCACAGTTACTGTCAAGTACAAGTCTTTTGTCAACTGCACCGGTTAGCTACCGCCGGTCAGCCAATGGTAGTCGCAACAGGCACGTTCAGAAATGGACACAATATGGCGTCATCATTTTTTTATTCTAACCAACACCGTTTTCAATTCCCACCGCCATCCCAGCGGGTGCATGGGCAGATTTATATGATAATCCAGGCGACAGCAAGTAACAAACGATGTTGGTCATATAAAATAATTTCCCCGTATTACAGCACACCCACGTACACATCCGTTGGGAAATATTAAACGTTAATTATCACGAACTGTTATGATACCACGCACGACTACTCTCGTATTAAATACCTAGATTTGTGGCTCTCTTATTTGACTAAGTCAACTTCTTTTATTTTACCACACTTAGTAACAGCAATACGTAACAAGATTTTTCTTTATGCTCAGTGATGTTACTGCACTCAACAATCCACATTCGAATTCTCGCGTACGCTGACAGCAGGAAACTGAATCAAACCCCCCTCAGCGCAAATAAAGAGTGGATCAGATCATATTTCTGCGCACCAAAAAAAATCAATGGACTCCATAAAATAGAAGGACTGTAATATTACATCCCTATTTTGTACACAAATTCTCTCCGAGCATCATTACAGGATTTCTTTAAACACTGTGATACGGAATACAAACTACGGCTTTTCTTTCACTAACTGTTAAGAATCTTAGAATTATTTATAACTTTCACATATACAGCCCCGTGCGATATGGACGTGCATATGTGCATGAGGAAATAACGAACCAGCCAACGCCTAATGACGAGAAAACAAGCAGTTGTGTTTCAAATTTCATTCAAAAATTAAATGAAATGTTAGTAACTCACTTTCAAAATGAATTCCTGTTACGAAGGAAAAGGCAAAAAAAATGCCTTTTTTACAGAACAATTGGCATGACACAGTTCGATGTGACCCTGTAAATATTTCAGCTTAATAACTGGAAGGTCCATTACGACAAACGGGGTAAAATATGTTAACAGGTTCATGTAACATCCTTCATGAAACACAACAAAAAAAGTTTCACTTATTTACGGGAGATGACATCCTTAAAGTAGATAAGTCTTAAGTGCTAAATTTTAATGAAATAAGGTAAAAAGGCATGGTGATCCCGTTACAGGCCCGGTGTGGCCCAGAGGGCGGGTAGAGGTATAGCTCTACTCTTTCCTGACCACGGCACTAGAAGGGGTGACTGGTCAGCAGCACGCCCCGGCCGCACTTACCCCCGGGAAAGAACCAGTACCCATTGTACAGGAGAGCGGGTGGACCCCAGGGCCGGTCAGGACGGGCGGAAAATCTCGTCCCCACCGGGATTTGATCCCGGACAATCCAGCCCGTAGCTCAGTCGCTATACCGACTGAGCTACCGGGCTCACGCGAAATTGTAATAGTTGAAGATAAATATTAGCAAAGTTAGCGACGATGAAAGGGGGGGAAGGAAACTCATAGTTTAATCTAAATTCTCCAGTGAAAGAAGCAAAAATTTACGTCATTCCACCAGTGGTACCTGAGTCACATATAGTATTTATATAAAGGTAAAGCAGTCCCATTACAGGCCTGGACAAGCCCAGAGGGTTCCAGGAAGTTAAGGTTCCCAGATTTCGTGAAAAAGGCACAGGATGGTGGTAAGTTTGTCAGCCTTAGGCACCGTCCGCCTTTACCCCCAGGAAATACTCCTGGTACTCATTTCTGTTAGAGGATGAGTCGACCCCCAGGGCCATAGTGCGATCTGAAAGATTTTATGTCAATGAAAAATCCACTGACACCAGCTGGGATCGAAACAGCGACCTTCCGATTTGTAGCACAGCACCTTAACCACTGTGCTACCGCGGTCTCCCATAGTATTTATATAGACTGTACAAAAGCTATACAATGTTATATGCTGTTTTTGTTGTCCAAACGAATTGGGAAAGTTTCCAGCACGTTCGTCAAACAAATCACATTTAGTCACTTGCTTTAGGAACTAATTTCATCCCATCTACCTTAAAGTAAAATCTCTTAACGGCGTTTGTGTGATTCAATAAACGACTTGAGCAAGTAATAGAAAGTACAGCACTTAGTAAGGTAGAGAACATCTAAATAATGTATACATTCATACAAATGGTACCAAAATTTCTGTATTTGTCGATTTAAATAAATTCTTATTCAATGTCAATTATTCACATTATGATTTTAACGTTCAGGTGACCGTGCATCGTGATAAATTCTTATAATACAACCAACTAGATGCACTAATGTCTCAAATTTATTTTTGAACTAAAACTCTACATGTTTCGGACAGTTCCTCTGTCCATCATCAGCAGTTTTTCACTGTACACACAGCAATGGTATATGTCATTAGGACTGCGAGCAGCAAACGTGTATGACATACACCATTGCTGTGTGTAGAGTGAAAAACTCCTGATGATGGACAGAGGAACTGTCCGAAACATGTAGAGTTTTATTCCAAAAATAAATTTGAGAAATTATTGCATCTAGTTGACGTTTTTCTGTCCGTGCATCTCAGTATATTTATCTCAATATTTAACCAACTTGATGCACAAAATTTTATTTCACAATAAGTTTTTATTTCATGCCTCTACATGTTTCGAGCACATGTGCTCATCATCAAGAGGTCAAAATTGCATTACACAACCTCTGGTATCAGCTGTAGGTCTGACGATACCAGAGGCTGTGTAATACAATTTTGACCTCCTGATGATGAGCACATGTGCTCGAAACATGTAGAGGCATGAAATAAAAACTTATTGTGAAACAAATTTTGTGCATCAAGTTGGTTAAATACTGAGATAAATTAGCGCATCTAGTTGGTTTTATTATAAGAATTTATTCACATTATGTTAGATTTCTAATGATTGTTAGTCTGACTTGTTCTACCTACTTATCATTGGTGTTGGTAGCATTCTTTCACTTAAGAACACACACGAACACACTCGGTAGGAATCCCCCTGATTCATGGATCGGCCCTTTACAGAGGCCTCTGCCTCTAAAACACACAATATTCAAAACAGACAAATATCCATGCCCCCCGGTGGTATTCGAACCCGCAATCCCAGCAAGCGAGCTGCCACAGCCTACGCTATAGACCGCACGGCCACCAAAATTGTCTTTATAAATAAAAAGTTCGATGTAAGACAAACAGGACAATTAAGAGTGTTACTTACATTAATACGACAATAATTAACAATCATTAATTATATTAATACAATTAACAACAATAGCAAAGTTTCGGATGAATAAATAAGAATTTCTATCACAATATCGGACAGAAGTATATGTGTGAACCTTCGGCTCCATCAGCTCTTTACAGCTAGCCGGTTAACCCTTATCATGCTAACGTGGAGAATATGGTGATCTCCCAGTAGATGACAGATGGGATTTAACTCGGCTTTTAAAGGGTTAACCTTTTGGCGCCGGAATTATTTTTTTTATTTTAGCACATCCTGTATATAAAATGTGAATAATACAGGATCTAAATACTTTAGAATTATGAAACAAATTGCATTTTGAAGAGAAAAAAACGGAGAGTGTACACCATGTTTAAAATATTCTGTACCTACATTTGTTGAATAAATATATAAAATGCAACTTTGGAGGTTAGCGGTGCGGTACGTCAACTATAGTTGACGTTAGGCGTCTAAAGGTTAATACAGTATATGACACACTTCCTGTAGCTTCTTACACCCATATTTAATTTGCTGTTTAGTTTTGTTGTAAGTTTAGAGAAGACCAAATAAAATATTGTTCTTTCCTCTCCTAATCACGAGTCCGGAAGCCGGTCCGGTAGCTAGACATGCGCTTCAAAGCGCCTTTGTTTCTCCGGAGAAAACTTGGAAACAAACGGAATAGTGCAACGAAAGGATAACAAAGTGCCGACAACACTGTGAGAGGGACACTGTGTTTGTAACACACGTCACACGGGCTTTCCGCCCAACAGATGAACGTCTTCAAGGGGACGGGTTGCTCTTTGGTGCGGAAAACACCCTATATAGAAGGCGACCGTCTTAACAAAATTGGATGTTCCGCAGACTGGCAGAAATGCACCGACCTGTCGCTGCAATCTGCCGAATCTATCTTCGGCGTTAACGGAACACCGAAGAGAATAAGGGAGGGCAAAACAATAATAATAATCAATTTCCTTCTCACGTCGTCATTCTGAAAAGCGACAGACGGGAAGGAAATTTGCCCCCATCCATTGCTTAAGCACCACGCCCTTAGGTTATATGGGAGAATGGAGATATAGCTCCATCGATTCTTGATCTCCACACCAGATGAAAGTGGTCAGTTTCACACCCAGGCTGTTTTACGACACGAGGAAACAGTCTGCCGGCACCCTTTGAGGCCAAGAACCAGCTTGGACCCTGTACGCAAAGGAAATATGTCTTAATTTAATTTTCTTGTTTTGTATTGTGTATTGTAACTAATAAATATACAATTCTGTCATAACAGTATATTTATTTATTGATATTATATTATTCATTACTTATTAACCTTTTGGCGCCGGAATTTTTTTTTAATTTTAGCACACCCTGTATATAAAATGTGAATAATACAGGAACCACATACGTTAGAATTATGAAACAAACTGCATTTTGAAGAAAAAAAACGGAGAGTATATGCCGTGTTTAAAATATTCAGTACCTATATTTGTTGAATAAATATATAAAATGCAACTTTGGAGGTTAGCGGTGCGGTACGACCACTATAGTTGACATTAGGCATCAAAAGGTTCATGCATCACTCGTATTTATATAACAGTACATATCACAACAGTCTCTCTGTGTTGTATACACTGCTACACGTTTCGACACTTTCGTGTAATCATCAGACAGACTGAGTGAACAATGTCTTGCTAAGGTACAAAAGTAATTCAAATTGCAACTGTTGGATATACAATTATTTGCATGTCTCAATAATTACGCAACAAGATGCAACAATATACGGTTTATTTATATCTGCAAACCGCTCTACATGTTTCGGCTGGTATCTCCACCCATAATCAGGAGCTCATGTCACCGTAACTACAGTATCTGGCATTATTGAGACCGTTACTGTAGATACAGTGATATGAGCTCCTGATGATGGGTGGAGATACCAGCCGAAACATGTAGAGCGGTTCGCAGGTATAAATAAACCGTATATTGGCAAATCTTGTTGGATAATTATTGATACAAATTACGCGATGCATGGACAACTGAACGTAAAATTATTTGCATATTATGTGTGTACCTTAGCAAGGTACTGGTTGTAAACTGTCTGATGGTGACGTGACAGAGTCGAAACATGTAGCAGTATAGCTTACACAGACACTGTTGTGATATATACTGTTATGGTATTAATTGTGCATTTGTCGGTTATGATACAAAACAATAACAGATACATGCTTAATGTATTGAAATAAAAAATTGATCTTGCTGGGAATCGAACCAAGACTCCCCGGTCGTCCAGTCTGCAGCCCAGTCACTTTAACGACTGAGGTCTTCACCATGAAGATTGTAAAGTGTTTCATGGCGTATCTGTTCAGCATGCTTGTTTAACCCTTTGACGCCTAATGTCAACTATAGTTCACGTACCGCACCGCTAACCTCCAAAGTTGCATTTTATATATTTATTCAACAAATATAGGTACTGAATATTTTAAAAATGGTGTATACTATCCGTTTTTTTCTCTTTAAAATGCAGTTTTTTTCATAATTCTAGCGTATTTGGTTCCTGTATTATTCACATTTTATATACAGGGTGTGCTAAAATTAAAAAAATAATTCCGACGCCAAAAGGTTAAAAACGCTCTACAAAGTGCTGCGTTAAAACAGATACTTGGAGCCTGACCAGGTGTATGTAGCCAGGCTCGTTATTTCTAAATAGTGAATTGAGTGGAACGTGGAGGAAAACAGCCGATGCCAATATTACAGTAAGCCTCATGCCTCTACTGAAAGATATATATGTATACAATACTGAGCATGCGCGGTAAAGACGGACGATTCTGGTCACCATCCGAAATGCAATGGATGTTTCCGAGGAAGACGACCTGTGGGAGAACCTAGAGGTAGATGGGAGGATGCCGTATGGAGGGATGATGTATATTTGCTCCACAGACAGACCGGGAAGGAGACAGCAAAAAACCGAGAAGGTTTCAGGAAGGAGATCGGGGAGGCCATGGCCCGAAAACGGGCCGAAGGGCCAAACAAGAACAAGTTGGCTCAAATGTAATAAGCTCATGATCTGTACCACGGGCAATATTGTTTTCTCTTTTTCGTAATGTCCAAACCGGCTCCGAAGCCCGCCCAACCTTCTACATAATGGGTACCGGTGTTCCCTCCCGGGGGTAAGGTGGTCGAGGCGTGAGGGTAACTCAACTCAATCCACCACCGAGTTGATAAAAGGGTGGAGCTATATTTCTACTTCCCCTATACACCTTCAACGCGAGGGACAAAATTTACCTTTTTGCCACCTTCATATCCGGACTACCTTGTCTGAGACTGTTCATGGTTTTCTTCAGCTAAAAACCAGGCCATCACAACCACTTTACATATGGTTCCAAATTTATTTTTTCGCCATAATCGGATCATGTGACGCAATATAATCTGAATTAGAGACAGCGTCGTTATATGAACTACAAAGGAATGAAAACTAAGTACAGACTTGGGTAAAACGGAAAACCTTGGACTGGCAGACAAGGAAATATATTTTTAAAACTCTGAACTCAGACCGCTGCTAACTGAGGCTTGCAGGGAATCATGATAAAATACATAACACAGTGCAAAGTGCGGTGAGGTTACTTCAGGATAGTTCATGAGGTTACATTCGATCGAGAGGGACAAGGCTTAGAAGTATCCCATTATACAAGTATATATTCAAAATTGAAAACTCAAAAACGTGTTTTAGGTTCCTGTGACCGTGCATCGTGAGCGAAGTGTGAAGAGAGAGAAAACCAACAAGATGTCTAACAGTAACCTTCACAGTGCTCGCACCCTACAACGCAGCGCCCACAGTAACCTTCACAGTGCTCGCACCCCACAACACAGCGCCCACAGTAACCTTCA
>Ga0136643_10020329_pt1 | contig 10041 bp, 2 predicted proteins | sample TergutLab28metaG_FD_96883 | JGI IMG/M metagenome (GOLD analysis project Ga0136643, IMG submission 96883) | Labiotermes labralis P1 segment gut microbial communities from Petit-Saut dam, French Guiana - Lab288 P1 (version 3) (version 3) | ecosystem: Host-associated > Arthropoda: Insects >... | reverse complement strand
TACGCAGCGGCTCTCAAGACCACCACCCATCCAAAAACTCGGTGCAGAAAACCGTATGCTGCAACTCAACATCTAATGCTCCTGATGATGGGCGTATGTACCCGAAACATGTCGAGCTAAGAACACATCAATAAAATTACCTCGTTGCATCTAGTTGGCATTTCACATTATTTCATGCTCATCTCCTATTTCTCTAATACCCTTTTAATATTATTCAGTCATTTACAACCACAACTCACAAAACGGCCCCTTCGATCCAGATTCTTCATATAATTTTTCGCTTGCATTTCTCGCCTAGACCATCTCATTCTTCTTAACCTTTTAAGGCCTTTAGGTGCAACATCCCCGTTGCGTTACAAGCAATTAGGTAGGGGGTGGGGTAGTCAAAACATAACTGTCTTGTATCCTATTTATTATGCTGACGACGACATGTTTCGGTCACTGTGGGCCATCTTCAGGTCACAAATATGTTTTCCTCTATATACATTTTTGTGACCTGAAGATGGCCCACAGAGACCGAAACGTGTCGTCGTCAGCATAATAAAGTAGGATACAAGACAGTTGTGTTTTGACGTACCCCACCCCCTCAATTTTATAGCCTACTGGTCAAGTGATGCACCACCAGTTTAACATTCCAACAAATGTACGCTCTGCCCACACTGTATTTATGTGTTTTGTATTTATCAGAGAACAAACAGCGATTTGTGCCACTTACAGCATAAACTGATTGGTTTTTATAACCGAGATGAAAAGTGTTTACAGCGCGGTCCGGACTGGGGCTTTAAATAAAGCTGTCTGCGCTTCGTCTTTAGAGGGTTAATGTTATCTTTCTGTTAACTTTTACAGCCTACTGGTTACGTGATGCACCATCAGTTTAACATTCAACAACTGTACTCTCTGCCCACACTGTATTTATGTGTTTCGTATTTATCAGAGAACAAACAGCGACTGTGCCACTTACAGCATAAACTGATTGGTTTTTATAACCGAGATGAAAAGTGTTTACAGCGCGGTACGGACTGGGTCTTTAAATAAAGCAGTCTGCGCTTCGTCTTTAAAGGGTTAATTTTTTCCCCCTCAGATTATTCTTTGAAGATTTTAAATTATGTATCTCCCTTTTGGTGAGTTTTCTCTATTAGGCTGATACTCCCCACTTATTCTGCTATTTTCTTTCGAAATTTTTTCAGTATCCCTTCCTCCAACGTTTTCCAAACTCATCTTTCACAACACTCCTGCTGCTTGCCTCCTGAGGCGACACACAGCCCATAGTTTGCACAGCATCGTTAAATAAACTTAGAAGAAAGAAATGTCTTCTGACAGAGGCTCTACTTGTGAAAATTCCACTGGAATCATCGTTCATATAGCCAAAGCTAATGCAGTTGCTCTAAGCCACACAAGAGGACGGACTACTACAGACTGTTTTCATTAAGAATTATGTGCACATGACTCTAGAAAAATTTCAGTACCCTCTAGCAGATATGCCCGAATACTGTCGGTAATGATGTATACATGGCCAGTACCCGACTTCATTTTTTCGAAATCTCGCGTCATAAACGTGCTGAAACATTACACTCGGTCATTTAATACATCGGACTATCTCGCTCAAATCCATTATGGTTCCGTGTTTTCTTTCTTTGCCCATCGCATTGTCTCCCTTCGAGCTGCCTACATTTCTCTAATCTCATTTTTCTGTTCCTGACCGGTTCCGAAAAATCCCTTTGCTTCCAAAATAAAGCCGTTTCTTTCAAGCGTGGATATGAGAAGCTGAATAGATCTATTTTTCTGACATATGACGTTACGTGTACCTGTGCATTATCAAGTCTTGAATGTTACGTGGTGAATATGGGTACAATTCAAGTCAGAAAACACATGGGCCTGTAACGTTTGTGACAATTCCAGTAACTTTGTTTAATTTTCCTCCACAACCGTAAGACTTTTGGGGAATATATATTGAGCAGTTTAGGTTTGAGATCCGTACGGAAGCGCATTTATTGGTTTATGTCATATGTCGGCTAATATTGAGTGAATTTAAATAAAAGCGGAATATTTGGACGAAATTATTAAACTTCTCCAGAATCAGCTTGCGAGAAAACCCGTACAACCATTCTCGAGTTCTTCCCGACTAAACGGAACATGTGGTAAAGCTAATAGAAAAATATTTACAAATTTTTATTCAGAGTTTGCTAATTTCGACAACAAATCGGTACTAAGGGTTAGATAGCGCATAATTTAACACCAAATGCCGCCAATAAACAAGGTCCTGAGCCAGCTAAATCCATCTCCTATTCTCGCAACACGTCTCCGTTAGATAAATTTTAATGCATTCTTTTAACTTCTTCTCAACTGTCCCATTCCACCTTACACCACAGACATCTCCACTATAATTGTTTACGTATATCTTGGGCTCCCGTTTTTTTAAACCCCTTTATTTATACTCTCGGTCTGTAGTAGACCTTTAGTACATGTGTGGAGAAATTAGTACAACAGTCAGGTACAGAGACATGTTGAGGGGTATTCCAGTGAATACCCTTAGTTAACAGGAACTTTTAAGTTATGAATCTGTGAGGCAGATCGAACGGAGAGTAACGGCGTAGTCTGTCTGGGCCTTGCTTCTCGAGAAGGGAGGTCGTGAGTTTATTTGAGTGCGCCTCTATTTTGGCTTTATAGTTTGTACTAAGCCATGTGATTTCTTCTCTTATAGTTGGTATTTGAAGATCATTGTGTAGCATATGGTTGGGTATGTACCACGGTGCGTCGGTCGCCATCCTGAGAATTTTGTTCTGTAGTCTTTGTAATATTTCGATGTTTGATTGGGATGCTGTTCCCCATAATGTTGCACCGTACGTCCAAATGGGTTTTAGTATGATGTCGTATATAAGTAATCTGTTGGTTAGGGACAGCTTGGACTCCCAGCTCAGCAAAATGAAGGGTAGTAGCTAGGAGGCGGAAAGTGGTTCAACCACCCCTGGCGGCACAGCAGAAGGGGTGTCAAAATAGTTGAAACCACTGGCAGTAAAACAAATATTTAAAGGAGTAAAATTCATTTTCTACTCATAAATTCAAGTCAAATAAAAGGAAGTTAGTAATTGTCTTCCGCACAAAGTGGAGCTGAATAAAAAAGGGGTAAATCGAAAATATTCCTATACGGAATAACGGAATAGGTAGGGTGTAGCACAACAGAGCGCAGCCAGTCAAACGAGTTAAAGAGAAAAATGACAGGACCTATATTAAGAATTGGTGTATATTGGCAAGGGACGTTAAAGCAAAAGGTGTCAAGCAAATGGGGCTAAGGACAAGGGTTAGGTATACTCGCCCCGTGTGCAAAAAAAACCTAACTACGCCACTGTTCCGCATATTCAGTTCTTTCCACCGTCCCTCATTTCACTAACCTAAAAACAAATCCTAGGTAACCTGTGAGCGTATAGATCAGACAACTTCCCTTATATAATATCCATAACGTCCACCTACTTTACCTTTATTAGGTCCTGGAATTTCCCGAGCACTTTACTTTCGGGAATTTGTAATTCATTTTCTACTCCGCATGCAACAAATAATTTACATACCCCTACAAGGGAACTAACCAATTATTTATCTCAGTATTTAACCAACTTTATGCACAAAATTTGTTTCACAATAAGTTTTATTTCCTGCCTCTACATGTTTCGAGTACATGTGCTCATCACCAGGAGGTCAAAATTGAATTACACAGCCTCTGGTATCATCACACCTATAGATGTGATGATACCAGAGGCTGTGTAATGCAATTTTGACCTCCTGGTGATGAGCACATGTGCTCGAAACATGTAGAGGCAGGAAATAAAACTTATTGTGAAACAAATTTTGTGCATCAAGTTGGTTATATACTGAGATAAATATACTGAGATGCACGGTCAGCAAAACGTCAAAATAACCAATTATTGTCCAGTTGTCTACCAGAAGACTGGGTCTCCAGACAAGTGTATCTCACGCTCTTCTCACGAAACAAGAGACAATTTACACGTCCATAAGACAGAATTGGAAAACTTATTCTTACAAAACTTGCACATGAAGTGCTCCTTTCTTACAAAGAAGAAGATTTATTGTCTAGTCCAGTCAGCCAGCTTAAGACACCTATTAATGTTGTAGGAAGCAGCTCAGCAACATTATGTCAGCTTCGTTTTTATCCCTGGAAACAGACTAACGTTAAGCTAAATAATAATAAATTATGTACTGTCTGAAGTGCTGTATATATCATGTTTCATATCGCAGAGCCTTAAAGAGTTTCAGTTTTTAATGTATGTACGTAACGTATTCGCAATGTGTACGTTCAATCTCTAACCCCTCAGGGGAGTAAGTGGCACTGATTTAGCTGCCTGGTAACTGCAGTCCATAACTCTGAAGCCATAAATAAGGGACGTATCGCGCAGTATTTTACATTTACCCATTTCACTTCATACAGACTTCTAAAATAATTATCCAAATATTAACAGCTTAAAGGGCCACAAATTGAAACATTAAGACAATGGCTATAAATCTTCGTATGTTTGCTTGAAAGAATCCTAAAATCAATTCTTCGGAACAATATTCCAGTCTGTTATTAACAGATATCAGACATGGGGCTGGCTGAGCTGTGATAGTACTAATATCGTGCACTAACGTTTCACAGAGGAGAGCAGTTGAATAGTATGAAAATATGATGTTAGAGCTCTTGACAAGACGTGGAAACTGGTTGTTAGCCTACTGGAGACTGAGTAAAATGAAGAAGAAGAAGAAGAAGAAGAAGAAGAAGAAGAAGAAGAGAGAAGGCAGAGTGGGAATATATATATATATATATATATATATATAGGTCTACTGGCATCGAGTAAGCTAACTCAAGCGGTAACGCTTCTGACTTATATTCAGAATTCCGCAATTCGAATCCCAGTCTGAACACTGGCTCTTATTTTGTCGTTTTTCCCCCCTCGCTCCAGGCATATTGTGACACGTCGTTTTAAAACATGGCACGACCGCGTCTTTCAACGTCCTTTCCCAAATTATTATTCTCTGCCATCCGACCTGAGTTACCAAAAGCGACGTTACATGGAAGACAACTAAATAAGACACAAATGTACAGCTGTTTTAGCTCCCCGTGCCTTACCGACTGGCGCTGTCTAGACACATAACTTTCCGCTTCTGCCGCATGTAGCACGAGGCTGGTCAGTGTTACTGCGCTACGAGTCGCTCCTTCTGAACTTTACAGCTACGAGATCAAAGTAGTCTGTACCAAGGGTTATGAAAAGGGCTTTGCCGCCATCATCAGTTCATGCATCCTGAGTCCTTGTCGACCGCTGTCAAAGTCCACGTCCCGTTGAAGTTGTGGCACCTTTAAGTTGGGTCCCCGTTCAGCTGGTCATGGCGCACTGACAGCTTTACTGCTAGGCAAGGGACTGACTCATGTAATGGAATACATCGTGTGTTTACCAAGCCATGTTCATCTTCCTGTCTCATGCCCTAGGGCCTCAGAAAATGGAATAGATTGTCAAGTATGTAATTAGGCTACGGTTTCTGCGACCTGAGTTCAGTTCCCTACACGAATAAAAATTATTCTATTAATTAGCTCAGTCAGAATGGCTGTGTTGCCCACCCCAACTCCTATACAATGAATAACGTAGGCTCTTTCTCTAGGGGTAAATCTGACCACTAAAATCAGTACTTTAAGAATAGGTGGATTTGAACCCTCCTGTTACACACAACATTATGGCGTGGTACTTAATCAAACAAAGGGAGTCCTTTGCCAATTTATTTCTATCTATAGATAAAATGTTCAGAAGTACAAATTTAAGGGTTACTTATTTTATGTGTAACCCAAGACATTTTAAGTAGTTTTAACAGAGAATATTAATATCTTGTGTATCGTGAATTATGTAGAAATTAATTTACCGAACCAACTTTACATGCACCAAAATGTATACATTTCAGACGTTAAAGTCTTTTATATGTTACGGCACGTCATATGTGCTATCATTAGGGATTCCATTCTGTAGCTAACATAAAAGTAATGCAAAGTGCACCCTTGTACAGGCACTGAGGCTCTGTACAGGCCGTACGGCCCTTAGGGGAAGTAGAGGTATAGCTCTACTCTTTCTTGACCACGGCACTAGAAGGGGGTGAGGGGTCAGCATCACGTCCCGGCCGTTCTTGACACCCGGGAACTGTAATTTTAGACCACTCAATTGTTTCAGTGTGATGATACCAGAGGCTGTGTAATGCAATTTTGACCTCCTGATGATGAGCACATGGTGCTCGAAACATGTAGAAGCATGAAATGAAACTTAATGTGAAACAAATTTTGTGCATCAAGTTGGTTAAATACTGAGATAAATACACTGTGTATAGTTGCATCTTGTTGGAAGTTTATTCACGTAGAATTGCTATGCACGGTCCCACGAACATTAAAAAAATGTTCCCATCATTACGTAACTCCTTTTATTGTTTTCATTAATTTGTTTAATTATATATAATTCTCTTATTATTAGTGTTGTCTTTTAAAACATTTTCAGCTTCATTTCTGATAAGTGTGTCCGGACCGAAGGTTTCGGTCCGGACACTCATCCAATCCTGCCTGCACTTAATCTCCAACCAGCAGCAACTCCAGAACCAGACAGCCTATGTGGCAACCGACGCTATCGTCGTGAGCCCCTGATGATGGGCATAATGGTTCCCGAAACATGTTGGCCTAACATAAGCATAATAAAGTAATAAGTGGAATCTAGTTGCATTTTATTCTTCAGTTATCACTCACCCTTTATTCTGCAAATTGCTTATCTCGATTCGTTTTAATAAAATTTCTTCCGTATCGCGAGATTTAAGGATGGCACAGGATATTTATTTTTCGAGGACTGTGACGTAGTGCCCTTGAGTAAGCAACACCCGATATGTCGAGGAATCAATCAGTCCAAGAAAACAGATATCGGACTGCTTGTTCCTGAAGATAAAGGCAACATGATTTTTCGAAACTTCGGAACCTATTCAATGGCTAAAATAGCGAGTCTTTGCTGAAGGCTTTAAACTCTCTTCGAATTATTTCTAATCACAGTCTCCTTTAAATCGCATTTTAACTTGACAAAAACAATTACCGTTTAACTTAATTTTCCTTAAAAGAAGGCATCACGAAGTGCTAGAGTGAATGTATAATACAGTTAATTACATACGTCAGCACTACCTTTGTATTTATACATAGGCTACATGTTTCGACCCATCAGTCGGTCATCTTCAGGCCTACATAGCAGACTTAGTCATCGGTGCTGTGTGCACATTGGGATCCCAATGTGTTTACAGTAATAAAATACATACAATCTGGTAAGTTTTTTTGCTGAGGAAAGACTTACCAGATTTTGTGCATTTTATTAATTTAAAGATACTGATATCCCAATGTGCACACAGCACCGATGACTTAGTCTTCTATGTAGGCCTGAAGATGATCGACTGATAGGTCGAAACATGTAGCCTTATGTATAAATAAAAATGTAGTGCTGACGTATATAATTAATTTTATTACGATTTTACTACATCATGAATTTTATGTCAGTGAAATTGTTACAATTGACGCTTATTATTATTTTAACTACTTGTATTATGACAACTGTTCGCTTGATTTTATACTACTAATTATATAATCCATTCTTACAGTGCATTATACCACAAGCTGTAAACACAGTCTAGTGCTCCTGAGGATGGGCGAAATCATCGCCCGAAACATGTTGAGCTGATTGAAATCATTAATAAGCCGTTATTCAGGCAGCATCGTCGGTACATTATACCACAAGCTGTAAACACAGTCTAGTGCCCCTGAGGATGGGCGAACTTATCGCCCGAAACATGTTGAGCTGATTGAAACTGTTAAAAAAATTATCATTGTTGCAACTAATCTGCTGTTTATATTATTATCTCTTTTAAATATCAAGTGTTTTCAACCCAGATACTTGGCAAGGAAAGGCTGCCGCACTAGGCGTACCAACTCAGAAAGTAAGAAATATTATTATCTCTGATGTACATGTATACTGAGTAAGTGTCTACAAGCTGCCAGCCTACCTCCGTCTCTCTGAGGATTTGACCGTGAGTTTGAAATTTGCATAAAGCCGAAAATTTGCATGTCTTCCGGGAGACCCAGCGTCTGCAAATTACGACCTCTCACACAGCCACAAAGGTATACTTTAAACAAGATCAGATAATGTAGAGTCGAACTTTATATGCAGGGGCAAATAAAAATACATGAAGGCAATTTTCATGTGCCTCAACATTTACGTTGGCTGCTCTTAAAAAAAATCATGGCCCCCATGTACCATTATGAGCTTTCTCTCCTTTGCGCTCAGGTGACGTTCTGAGTAACAATAATATTCTGACGCATTAACATGGATTTGCCATCGACAGAATACGCAAAATAAGATTAAATATCTGTGAATGGCTTTCTAATGCAAAACCTGGGTTACTTTCTATTACAGATAAGGGTCTAGAAGTGAATAGGCAGAAGTCTACCGAGGCTATATGTGTATATCTGGTAAAGCTGAACGCAGAAAACACTCGCTACGTAATGATAGTAAACAAATCCTTTGAAAATCTAGAGAGGGCATCAACAAAATCAAATTTCATGCATGAAGGTATTAAGAGCAGATAGATTACGTTCAGGGAATACCTGCTAACTTTCGGTACAGAATCCCTAATCTTCGCCACTGTTATCAAAGTACAAGGATCAAAATAAACAGAACTGTAACTTTGCTTGCTGTGATAGATGGGTGTGAAACTTGGTCTCAAACATTAAAGGAATAAAATATGAGTTGAACGTGTTGAAAATAGGGTGCTGAGGAAGACTGTCCAGAGCTGGATTTAAAGGAAGATAGGGGAAAGTGAAATAATAAAGGGCTTCGTGAATTTTGTCACCGAGTGTTATTCAGGTAATCAAAACAGAAGGATAAGATGGGCAAAGATATGGCGTCTACGTACAGAACAGTAATGTTTACAGGGTTTTGATAAGGCACCCTGAACGAAAGAGACCACCTGTAAGGCCGAGGCTTACCTGTGAAATGTATGTAGTCCTGGACAGGAGTGAAAGCCTGGCTACATAAGGAACGGAAATTATTTTCGTGTGAAGGGCCTGCCTTCAGCCAGTTCAATCCAATCCACATTAAGATAAATTGTAAATATATCTTCTCTTCTACGTCTTGACCTCAGAAGGTCTTTTTCCTTCAGTAAAGTCAACTTAAATTTTTATCTCACTCTGCATACTACACGTCCCTCCCATCACATTCGTTCTCATTTCTGTGATAATATTTGATTACTTATTGTAATTATGAAGTTCTATTTTGGATCCAAATATTTTTCGCTCAGAAAACATGCAAACTATTCTGCTGTAACAATCTATGCTTTTCAATATACAGGATATCGTCCTTAATTTGGAGATTGTTAGCACGGACTGGCAATGTAGGACCCAAATAACAGTTTGACGCGCATGTATTCAGCATCGCTCTAGATGTGAAATAAAGGCACTCTTTGCCTTAGACCTTTTTCCTATTCCTCTAAATTCACGTGATCTTATCAAAATGCCAGTTTAATTTATAGTGGCAGTATTGACTGCAGCAGATAAGTGAAGGGTCAACGTGACGTAATATTGCCTTATAAATGTAACCATATGCCGATATCTGATTAGCGAGACACTCGACCCGGAGCACGCAAACACAAAGGGTAACTGCACAACTGTTTGACATGCTCTTCATAGTTTCCATTGATACCAGGGGTGTGCTCTCGGTTCTGGTGGCTCAAATGATCCCTTCGGCAGTTGATTAGTCCGGCATTTTGAAGTTCAGATGACCGTGCATCGTGATAAATTCTTATAATAGAACCAACACACAGCAATGGTATATGTCATACAGATTGCTCTCAGCAAACCTGTATGACATATACTATTGCTCTGTGTACAGTAAAAAAACTCCTGATGATTGACAGAGGAACTGTCCGAAACATGTAGAGTTTCATTCCAAAAATAAATTTGAGAAATTAGTGCATCTAGTTGGTTTTATTATAAGAAAT
>Ga0136643_10020328_pt1 | contig 10042 bp, 4 predicted proteins | sample TergutLab28metaG_FD_96883 | JGI IMG/M metagenome (GOLD analysis project Ga0136643, IMG submission 96883) | Labiotermes labralis P1 segment gut microbial communities from Petit-Saut dam, French Guiana - Lab288 P1 (version 3) (version 3) | ecosystem: Host-associated > Arthropoda: Insects >... | reverse complement strand
TTTATATATTTAAGCAAATCTGAACGTTACAAAGTAAAGTTACAAGTAAAACCGTGCTTTCAACTAAAATGCTTACATCGGTTCCCTTAGGTTCCCAAATTACACTTCGAAATCTTTTCGATAATTCTACATTACTGAACGTACAGTTTGCGTAGAAAACTACAGCCTTTCTTATATAGGCTTGTGAATCAAAATGGGGAATTGGCAACTGTAGAATAATAAACTTACATAAAATAATTATTCAACATAGAAAGACAATCGTCTTTTACTGCAAGTACACTTACACATTTGCAACACAAAATTACAAATAATGTTTATCTGATACATTATCTGAGAAAGCTTAATTAATAGGCAAGAGTTCAATTGATTTTAAGTATTTTTGCAAAGCTCCACATTCGAAATATGCATAAAAACTAACAACAGAGTATAATAAAACGCTGTAAAGTCTGAATACGGCATCACATACTACGTGCTAATGTGCGCATGTGCGAATCGGTCCGCTGTCTCTTCACTTTTTTTCCATCTTGTGACTTAGCTGTTAGCAAACCTGTAAGACATATACCACTGCTGTGTGTACAGTGAAAAACCCCTGATGATGGGCAGGGGAACTGCCGGAAACATCTAGAGTTTTATTCCAAAAATAAATTTGAGAAATTAGTGCATCTAGTTGGTTTTATTATAAGAATTTTTCACAATGCACGGTCACCTGAACGTCATTCTTAATGTTAGTGCGCCTTCCGTCTCCACAGAAGTTGGGAATTTATTTGTTGTTTGAAGGAATATAACTCTTATTTTTTCGAGTAACATTTTGCTGCGTGCAGTGAACATGCCTAACAACCAACTATTTTTTAACTAACCAAGACCTTTCCGTCTATCCCTTTCCTTAGCTGATTCTAATAGCACTCAGAATACTGAATATATTCCAATCATATCTAATCCAACCAGAATAATTCGAGATGGTAAAGGTAAAGGTAAAAGTAAAGTTCACCCTAGAACTGGCCACGAAGGCCCAGAGGGGAAGTAGTGGTATAGCTCTACTCTTTCTTTGCCCTCGGCATTAGAATGAGGTGGGGTGGGTTGTCAACTCCGCGACCCGGCCTCTTTACCTCCGGGAAAGACCCATTGTATGGGAGGCTGGGTGAGCCACAGGGCCGGTCTGGACAGGTGCGGACGATTATGATTTTCTGACCGGGCAGGACTGAACTCATTCTCATTCCCCATCGTCACTACCATTTCACCAACGCTCTGCACTCAGAATCACCCATTAAAGTCGATGCTGTATTTGTGTATCACAACAGTTGATGGTGTCGTTCAGTAATGAAATTACTCGTAAATAATAAAAAATCGAATTATGGGGTATTATGATCAAACAGATCGTGGCCCTATTTATGCACATTTTTCTAATTTACCCTTCACAATCGTTTGTTCAATAGATGTCCTGTACCAAGCCGTAGAAGGGAAGGCATACCACAGATCTCTGTAATTTTGTATTAAATTCCGTCGAAATGGATGACGGAAAATTGAACGGACACCTGGTATTACCGGCTATTATCATGCCTGCTACTTAATTATAGGTGTAACGTGACTCTGGGTGCTCAGGAAGTCTTACTGAACTCGGCAAAGATCTGGAAAATGCTGCAATTGGAAGCATGCGGATTAATGTGAATTGTGCTCTTCTGGGTTACTAGGCAGCGAGTGGTGGTAATTTCTTACCGACGTTTCGGGACAACAAGGTTCAAGAATTCTTGAAACCTAAACAGCACAGTTATCTACTTCACGGCGGAAGTCTGAAATTTGGCATCTTGGGGGGAGTGTCTGACTGGCCTGCTGAAGTACAATTACAGTATGAATCTGAATATTAACGATAGGCTAACGTTACAACAAAGTGCTTCATACTAAAATAAGTGCCACAGATATTATTACTATTATTATCCCACTGCAGTGTTTCAAACGGTACTTACACTTTCTCTTTCTAGATCCTACGTAACAGGCTGTAACAAGTCAGGGACGTGCCACTCTGGCGATCTGGTCTATTAAACATTCAAACTTCTGTTAATTACGCACGGGTGTTTAGTCACAGTTCTATGTTGTGACAATGAACAGGTTTATTCCCGCATTAAGCATCTGGCTTACATCTGGAAGACATCCGGTTTCTTGACTCCACGCACAACCTCTGGGTTTCTTGTAATCAAGTACTCAATCTGCTCATGAAAAATTGCATTTTAATCCCTAACATCACGCAGTTTCGTTTCAGATTATAGGCCGTTGTTGATATTGATATTGATAGGCCGTTATTAAATAATCTTTAAAGGCCACGTAAAAGCGAAGTATAGAGTCTTAGCAATACATTCTACAACATTGTACTTTTATTTGACATAGGTTAAGTAGGCATTATCAACCTCCATTTCTTTACTTGATTGTCCCTACTTCTGGTTTATTTTGAGAAGGCCCCCTCTTCTAAACTTAGCACCAAATCCGGCTATGTTAATTCTGTTTTTTATCAGTATCCTCACTCCCTTCGATTAAATGCAGGAATGCAGAGCCGGCATAAGAATGTTGCTGTCTGGTCTGTTTTATACGTCCCTACAATTTAGGAGACTGATTTGAGATTACGCGTGAAAGGTGTTTTGTACATATGCTTTATCTGCATTGCCAGTTTAGAACTACATGCAAGGTTTCCATAATTATTTTGGCATTGGTAATATAAATGTCTTAAAAAGAACTTTCTGAACTCTTACTTCAAATTAGCCACTACCTCTTTCTCTCATAGCCTCCCTGTTCCAAACTTACTAACTATGCTGCCAGTGGACGCTGTGCGCCTCCCTATACATATGCCAGCGCCGTTAATGTGCCGAGATACACAAGGTGGGCTGTTGGAAGGGGAATGGCGTCAAGTAATAATTTTTGCCATTTAATGAACTGTAAAATAATAACTTTGACATTAATAGATATTTAACGTTTTGAAGCACGTTCAGGGAAAAAATTAAGATGTGGGCAAATTAGACGTGTAAAATAGATAACGGGTTATTTTTGCATTTTGCGCCGTATAACTAAGGTAATTAAAAAGGGCGAATGAAATGGACCGATAAATGGAAGCATGGAAAAATAGAAAGATAATACAAAATTTATAATACAAAATTATTAAGAAAAGTTTCAGGGAAAAATTTGACAGAGGACATAGGCATAGATGGACTGAAAAATTACAATGAAAAATTACAAAATAATTTGAAGGGATATTTTTTAAACGTTGGATGCGTCGAACTGGAATAGGTTATGAACCAGTGGCGAGATTGTTTTTAAAGAGTGATGGAACGTGCGAGTTTCTTAACTTAACGTTACGCTTTTCAACGAAGCATTCCACCGTGTGGTTAGTGTTTGTTTTGCAGTCGCAGGATATTTAGAGAGGACTAGTCACTTAATAAGCACGCTTAAAACTGATGTTTGTTGGCAGAGTTTTGTTCTTTACCCGCTTATTGTTCTTGTGATATCATAGAACGAAAGGTTAATTGTGATTAACCACCTGTTTCATATGTATTGCAATTAGGTGATCGAGCGTAATTCTTAAATTATTTCAAGAATCACTGAAAACACTAAGAAGATCCTCAGGGAGGACAAGTGGGTTTCTGACCAAGAAAGGGACCTGGGACCTCCAAAATACGAAATTATTAAACTGTAACGGGCAGTTTATTTTTTTGGAAGCGATAAGCCCCATAAAATATTCGGATTGTGTGAATAAACATAAATTTATCAGTAGAGGTAGTACTGGCAGCTAAAACCTATCCTTTACAGAGAAGTGCCTGAGGATTCTTGAGTTAGTGGGCTGGCGAGGCCATCTGGTGACATATAAGGGATGGTGTTCTGCCTACATCCCACCAACTGCAGTTATGTAAGATGGACCTTGAAAACTTCTGTGGAGATGAACTTACTCAAAACCGCTTCTAACAGGACACCACACCATTTATTGCTCTCACCAACTGTACATTTTAATAACAGAAGAATGCTGAATGAAGAGAGGTAGACCGTATTTGTGAACAGGTCAGACTTTTAAATTCAGACTTCAGCGTACGCACTCACTTTGTTGTAAATTCAGTTCTTTGCGGTAGAGGCCCATAAATGTTGGCAGATGGCATGTGAAACCATTTCTGAACCCTTCCTTCTGATGTTGTAAGTAAATATAATCCTATGATATCAAATGCTTTTATCTTGCTGACATATTCTGAGAGAACTGATGAATTTTCGGGACAGTCTGTAGAAATATTATTCCATTAGTAGCCATTCTACATTTGTGCTAATAATGCAAGTGTTGCGACAATAATTCTGAAGCAGAAGACAGGTTGTTGTTCTGTATGGGTGTGAAACTTGGTCACTCACATTGAGGGAGAAACGTAGGCTGAGGTTGTTTGAGAACAAGGTGTTGAGGAGAATATTTGGGCCTAAGAGGGACGAGGTGGCAGGGTACTGGAGAAAACTACATAATGAGAATTTTAATGATCTGTACTCCTCACCCAATAGTTTTCGGGTGATAAAATCGAGAAGAATGAGATGGGCGGGGCATGTAGCATGTCTGGGGGAGAGGAAAGGCGTATACAGGGTATTGGTGGGGAAGCCTGAGGGAAAGAGACCACTTGAGAGACCCAGGCATAGATGGGAAAATAATATTAAGATGGATCTTCGGGAAGTGGGATGTGGGGTTAAGAACTAGATCGAGCTGGCTCAGGATAGAGACAAGTGGCGGGCACTTGTGAATGCGGTAATGAACCTTCGAGTTCCATAAAATGCGGGGAATTTCTTGACTAGCTGAAAACCCTTTAGCTTCTCAAGAAGGACTCTGCTCCATGGAGTAAGTAAGTAAGTAAGTAAGTAAGAAGACAGGCTAGTGCAACTTATTGTGGGGTCCTAAAATTTAATAAGCTTGTAGATCTTAGAAAAACGTAAAAGCTCATTACGGAAATTTGTCAAAATCTTCTCTAGGTTCAGGAGCACATATTTTTAAAAAACTGTGAATGGGTCTAATGCCATAATTACGAGTATATACTAACCTGTGCTTTATAAATAGGGTTAAGTAAGGTACAAGTACTCTCACTTTTGTTGGATAACAAATAAAGCGAATGACCTTGAGTTCTTTGTATAGATTAGGCAGAATATTGTGTTCCTCTATTCCATTTGTGTGTCGACCCAGTCTACATGGGACTATACACATTCGGAACATGACTGCGTGTTAGTGAGGTGTCCCTTTGTGTTCTCCGCACAGCACGCTATGTATTGCAGCTGTCCGTCGGGTGGGAAGGTGCATTATGTGGATGCTCTTGACCCACATTCTACAACACCCTTGCAACCCTCTCCAACTTTCATTTTCTTTTACCTTCCTAACTTCTTCAGCCACCCCTTTCTTGTTATGACGTCTTCCCCTATCCCCTCCGTGTATCGGTGCATTCAGTTAAAATTATAACAGAAATGCACGCAATGCACATCGGCGAATTAATTTATCTAGTTAACTAATTGCTACAGTAAAGTACATAAATTACTTCATGTTGTATGTGTTTGTTAGACCGTAATTAATTAATTAATTTTGAGGGCGCGACAATTTTTCCGATTGCATTATCGGCTTTCTAACGGTGTTGACTGAAATTAGGGTTTCGATTTTCTTTAAAACATGAATTTCTGTTTTCGAAACAATTCTCTGTGTGTTCTAATGCAAATATGGACTCCAGGTCTCTTTCCTCGGGTATAAAGGATTGGGGCATTATGCTTATAAACTATTTCCGTTTCTGAAGTCAAGAATGAATTGAAATTCTGCAAGTAATTCAGCGTGTTATGGAGAACTTCTCTTTTGCCACTATTGCGATCAAGCAACACTTCGATTTATAAGTTTTTCTTCTAACTCTGGTCCCACAGTTTTGCCTCTTATCAAGTTAAAAATAATCGGCAGTTTAGTTGTGAAATATTAGGAGTACTTTAGGTTGGGCTGAGAGCGGACTTCTGCTGTCTCTAATTTATTTAAAATTTTTCATTATTTTTCAGTGCTCTAGGCATAAAATGTTCTTTCATGTGACAACATTTTTAACTTTCGTCTGATTCCACAAATATGCAGGAAGTAAGGATTTTTAGCTTTGTGACAAGGCCTTTAACTGCAGCAAGGTCTAAAATGATCCACGTTTCTAGAATGACCTGTGAACTTCCCTGTTATCTGGAGCTTTCTGCTCAGTACATGTGAACTGACAGTCATTTTTCTGCATAAAAAACACTTCAGTAATTATGCTAAAAATATTAGTCGCCACCACATAAAAATTAGTCGCCTGAGCGACCAGTCTCACGGGATTTGTGCACCCCTGGTATATGCTCCGGGTATAATGGCATTTTTTGCTTTAGATTTCAATAAATCCCAGATAGAATGTAGACGCGTTGTTTTCTTCATTTCAGACGCTTCGCGTTTCTGAAGAGTGGAATAATCAGATTAACTGACTTAATTACTTACTTGTTCATTGACGTCGATCATGAATTCGCAACAGCCAAAGGAAAGACAAGGCAATGCACGAGTTACTGAGAAAGGAAACCGACATTTCAGCGTGAACGGGGTACATCCTACTCAATACACAAATACAGGATGGAGCTTTAGTTCCATGTTGCAGTTTGGGGAAATCCCCAGCGTTACTACTGGGAATTTTGACCCTAATGCTGAAAAGTAAATGTAAAGGTTACCTGATGTAGCTGCATCGTTTAGAATCTGGCAGTCAGTTAGAAAATTAAATTGAATGTAATTCAGAAAAATGTTCCAATTAGAATATTTGGACTGGGAAGAAATGGATTAAGAGGAGACGTTAGAAATTACTTGAAGCAAAATTATCTACTCTTGAAATCCGTCCTGCTCCTTCGCATTTCAAAATCAAACATTTGTTTCCGGTTCAGTCTAATGGAAGTATATAATAGAGTTCATGTCACACGTCAACTACGTACAGTTAATCGGACATGTTCCTGTATTCACGGCAATATTAAATTGTTTGGTAGAAAAATATGAATTAAAATCTTTAAAATTTTACCAATCTATTTCGTCGTTGGCTTTCAATTTATGTAACACTTAGATTTAAGTCTGTTGTATGAAACTACACCAAGCTTATTCTCTTAAAGCATACATTCTAAGATGTAATTTATTCATCTGAAATTAAGCATTCCTTTCATGTGGAGCATAAATTATTTATTTGTCTCCTCCATGACACTGATTTCAAATAAAAAAGTAGAGATTCATTTTATATGAAATAAGAATATCTTAAATATCTTGTTTCTAACAGAATAAGCGTTTTATACCTTAATGTAACGGTCTTTAATTGTGGGTAATAAAATATTTTAATGCTGGAATCAAATTACACTGAAGACTATAAAATACTTTGATTTTTTGGAAACTTAAAAATAACTCTGGGTAAATGACCAACTTGATGCACAATTACGATATATAAGACGTATAGTATATATAGTATAGTATAGTATTCTCTGTAAGTGACCGTCCGGCGTGCACGCCGCAAGGTCACTTACAGAAAATAGTATACCAAATGCTGTATTAAAATAATTCGACTTCCTGATGATGAGCACAGTGTTGCTCGAAACGTGTAAAGGATTAGAATGCAGAAGGTCTTGTATAACGTAATTGTGCATCAAGTTGGTCAGTTACCGAGAGTCGTACCAGGATGCACAGTCAGCAAAACACAAAATTTATAAACAACTTTGAAAAGAAAAATCATATCCTATTGATTATCTGTAAATCATCCGGACAGTACGCTGTGTTGCATAGTTGCATTCGACGGAATAGGAAACAAATGTATGAGAAGGAACTTCATCTTTTTTTTTTGTCACCTAATATTGTATTACGATTACGAGGGAGAGACGAGCTTGTTGCAACCTGTCATTTGCACTGGGAAATAAGGACTTCTGGTCGAAAACATTTCAACAAGAATTTCGTTCGGAAGAACAAGATGTAGTGGGGACGGCGAGAATGGAAGTAGAACGTGGAGATGCGGAATTAAGTGACGTCTCTCAAGTTTCTGTCGGATGGCAAGGATTTAATAACGTGTTGTTAACCTTCGTGTTTAAGAAACGCAGGAAATTGCTTGACCGTTGGTGCAAAAGAACCATTCTAAAGAAGACTTTGCGGCTTTGACTTAAGTTTTAGTCACGCCTTCGCCTTATGTAAACCTACACGTCTGAGACACAAGTATATAATTTTGTCATTTGTTTACAATTTTATTCACTTGATGGCATAGTATATAAACCACTTCTTTTACATGTGATGTTACAGCAGCATTTAAGAAAATCTTCTGCTGTAGATTTCTATATGAAGTTTTTTTCTGAATATGCAAGGTAAAGCTCACCTTATAACAAGTCACGAAGGTCCAGAGGGGGAGTAGAAGTATAGCACTACTCTTTCTTTAACCTCCGCGCTTGATGGCGGTTGGTGGTCAAAGCCTCGCCCCGGCCGTTTTACCCCTGGGAAATACCCGGTACACATTGTACAGGAGGTTGGATGGGCCCAAGGGCTGCTCTGGAGGGGTGCGGAAAATCTCGCACCCCCACCGGGAGTCGATCCCCGGATCGCCCAGCCCGTAACTTTTTGCTAGACCGACTACGCTATCTCGGCCCGCTTTCGGAGTAAACAGGCTTTAAGACTTCAGCAACAGATTCTCAGAATTCAGCGATATAGGGCAATCCGGTAGCATTGCTCTGGAAAAGAAACTACTCTAATGGACTGCGGTTTAAGGCTAATGAAAACGCTTTCAATATTGCACCTTATATGTATTTCTAAATTGCATCTTTTACAAAATTTTATGTTTTGTTGACCTGCTTCCCTGTATAATCTTTTTCAAATGAAACCAACTAGATGCACACTCCTTTCTAGTATATTTATTTCAACTTCTCTACGTGTTTCGGGCAACTATGTGCCCATCATCAGGAGAACTTACTGTATCTATCCGACACTGGTATTTTTCACCTCTATGGGTGCTTGTCTGGTCTCATCCCAACCAGCAGACCAGACAGCCACCCACACAGATTGCAAAAGATGCATCTTTTACAATTGATGCAGTATAATAGTTTATATATTTGAAGCAGTCCATTCACTTCCTGTCCACACTCGTGACGGCCGTTGCTAAGTACGGCAGTAGCAGCGCCATACAACTCACAAAGTACACGAAATATTTAAGAGATTAATTAATTTAAGCCCTTATCTTGTGAAAGTATCTTGTTACTTACCATTTACGAGCATTACAGGATGAAGAGCACAGGATTGTTTATACGGGAGCACTGTTATCTACAACTGCAATTTGTTTTGAAATGAAGGTTTTGATCTGGATGAATTTTTGCCAGATTTTCTTGCCATGAATTTCTCTTATACGTTATTAATTTTTGCGTGTCGTGAAAATAGGAAATGAAAGTTTAGTTACTGCATGGATCATGTACTGGGACTATGCATGTTCCTGTTTGGGTACGAAGAGGGTATAGAGAATCATCCAAGTAATCCACATCCTTAGATAATTCAAAGTTTAAAATTAAACCAAATTCAAAATAAGCATATTGGATTGAATCGCGAAGGTTAAATACGCAAAACATTACGTATAAAGAGTAAACTGATGTGTTTCTTGAAGTTTGGGGAAAGGTTAAAAAAAGAACTGTCGCGCTTAATTTAGAGAAATATAGACTGCTCTGGCATGCTTAAAAAAATAGGCTTTTGTTTCCTGTGAACAAGCTAAGGAGTTTCAGCGTTCTCCCTTAGCAAAAAGCAAAACCCCAATGATTCTTACAACTTCTAAAAAGTCAATACAGGTAATCGAAAAGGTGTAGTTTACAAGATGCGTTTCATTTATTTATCTACATATTTTTTATGTTCCTATGAAACCGAGTTGAGCAAAGGTAGATACTGTAGAACAATTTATTCTTGCATCACTTCAATTATTAACCAACAATTGCACTTACATAAATTCCACATAAAAACATTTAAAAACAATTAAAATCACTCCGACATGTTTCGATTTATTTTAGATCATCATCAGGGAGCTTT
>Ga0136643_10020322_pt1 | contig 10044 bp, 7 predicted proteins | sample TergutLab28metaG_FD_96883 | JGI IMG/M metagenome (GOLD analysis project Ga0136643, IMG submission 96883) | Labiotermes labralis P1 segment gut microbial communities from Petit-Saut dam, French Guiana - Lab288 P1 (version 3) (version 3) | ecosystem: Host-associated > Arthropoda: Insects >... | reverse complement strand
GACCCAGATGTTGGCCTGAGGAAACTACAATATGCTACAAGATTTCATTAGTCCAGTGATTGATAACTAATTTAAATGTAATTTTATATTTGTCAACATGCCACACCGTATACATAAGTGTACGAATACTCTTTGTGATTATGCCATAATTATTAATACTTATGTTAGTTTAATGTACGAACATAAAAAAATGGAAAGGTATTTAGGAGTAAATCTGTTTGGACCGGGCCCTCCTCTTATGAAAAAAGAATTCACGGGGCCGCGGTCTCACAAAGGTTGAGAGAAACACTGCTGTAGAGAGTGCTGCTGGAGTCAGGGAAGAGGGTGGCTGCCTGCACGACAGCAGTTTCACACCTCACGCACTGTAAACGGATCACGGCATGATGCGTTGTACCGCCACACGTGACGCTGGTGTCGCCGTTGCAATGTCATAAATCCTTACATAATCTCTTGCGGCAGCTTGCTATAAAATGTCGTGTTCTGACGTATTGGTCCAGCGATATGTTCAGACAGGTGCCTAAATGTTACGTAACGTCTTGTTGTGTTGCTGTACGTCAGGTCGGCGCCAAAAAGGCCGCAAAATAACAAGTTCTTGTTCAGGGATAAAACAGTGCCTGTTACAGGGATGTTAGAGTGCTCTTACAGTGCCGTTACAGTGCCTGTTACAGTGCCGTTACAGTGCTCTTACATTGCCGTTACAGTGCCCGTGACAGTGGTTACAGTGCCTGTTACAGTGCTGTTAGAATGCTCTTACAGTGCCTGTTACAGTGCCCGTTACAGTGCTGTTACAGTTCCGTTACAGTGCTGTTACAGTACCGTTACAGTGCCTGTTACATTGCTGTTACAGTTTCGTTACAGTGTCGTTACATTGCATGTTACAGTGATGTTAGAGTGCTCTTACAGTGCCTGGTCCTCTCGCAGGAAATGGCTGACGTCACAGTACCGCAATACATAGCAGTGGCACCCACATTACGGAACCTAACTTGGTAAGGTACATGACTAAGTTAGCATGCAGTATGTTCTGCACAATTCAGGTACACAGGACTGGGAGATGAGCTTAAAAACCCTCCGAGCACGTTTTGCAACTGCGTAAGGCGTACGCTGAAAAACTGGAAGAAAAAAAAACTGCAAACACCAGTGCACGTATCGACGACAAACAGGCTTAGAATTATAGCCATTTTGCACTTTGTCACTTCGGGGGCCAATCCTATAAATAATGAAATTCACTTAACATGATCCACGTCCGTGCATTAAAGATATGCAAATAGCATGAAATGCACATTGTAGTTTTTACTTGACCGGCCCTATGTGACAGTTTAATGTAGTTTTATTGTACATACGCAATAAGCAAAATGCATATAATCCTTATCCTAACGATACTGAAGGTGGTACTAAGGAAAACCACGACTATCTGAATCAGGACACCCGACCTGTGGGGTGTTGAACTGCGATTAGCTCTTGAAGATTTCAAATTTTTACGGCGGTGGCTATTAGCAATGCTTTATTGCAGATATGACACCGTACTTACTGGTACATGGGTAGTGACGCTGGGCAGTAGCGGTCTGCCGCCATCTTCAGGGTACACTTCTTGTCCGTCCAGATGCACCAGTTGTGACAGTGCCTGCCAACTGCAAAGATACGTCGCAACCACTAACTTCGACGCTGACGTCACAGTTTCAAAATGAGACAGATTTCAATATTCTATCGAAATTATGTCCTGAAAATTAGCAAGATGACACGATAGAAACGGAAGCGATTAAAGAGACTAGTTCATGACGCCGATGATGACGTCAACCGCACAGCCAGTGTCGTCACTACGGGCCATATCAGCCCTCGGCACTGGCAGACACTGCACTCCGCTCACCAGAATATCCGTAATACCGAAACAAATACAAGAGGTTACTCCAGTCGTGCAATGAACACATGACGAAATGTACACAGCGCAACAAAGAGGGCGATATCTCGAAAACAGTCAACACGTGGGAAAAACGTGTTGGCCACGTGTCATTTCTACAGAGTTCGGATGACTATGCATTACCCACCGTCTGGTATTAAAAAAGAAGGTTCCCCAAAACTGGATGTGTCCTTCCCCGGGCAAATACGTGCGTAAGAGACTTTGTTATTAGCTTCAACAGACGACGGACAAAACCCTGGGACCCGATAATCGTGAACATCAAGCGAGCGTTCTGTTCAGAGCAAACACTTGGCGTGGTACTCTGGAGACGTGCTTAAACGCACGTAGATGTTCGTGGAAAGCAGTCGTTATTGTTCGATTTTGACAAACAACTGGAGGGTATTGCAAAAATTTTAACAACCTCCCCACCAATGTCAAATTTCATGAAAATCTGTGGAGCTGTTCTCGGCCTTACGTGGCGGGACTGGCAGATGTCTACAGCTGTCTAAATGTATGGCTGTTAAAGAGTCCTTTGTACACCCCTTGTACGTGAGTCTCAACAGACCAAGCCAAAGCCTAACCTTCACCTCAGAATGGAAGGTTCTACAGTTGTGCGGCAACATGTGTATCTGATATTTGGAAACTCCACGATACATATTGATATATGCTAATCAGCAACGAGTTCAACAGCGAACGGAAATGGGGCCCAAGTGCAGAGCGGTCAAAGGAGACAGACAGTGGGGGTCAAGCGCACAGTACGTCTACGCGACAAGCGACAATGGCAGTCAGCCCACCGTGTTCACACGGCCTGTTGAGCAACATGCAACGTACTGCTGCTGACATGGCGGATACAACTAGCCAGCCACAAAAACTGCCCTGCGGACAGCGCAAACGGCATATCTCATTACTTGAACACCCTATAGATTTTTAACTGCCTCAGAAGTTGCGCATCGCCGCCACAATGACGAAAGATTACATGAACGCACAGTCGCCACGTCTGTACTCTGGACCCCACAGACACGCCAACACGACAAAAAGTTACGTATTTATTTCAATATCTATTACCATGCAACAACTGGGAAGACTTAAGCAGGTGGCGCTAGTGTATCTACCGTTTCACCAGTCCGTCACCCTTCTATTACTGATTCCAGCAAATTTACAAAGTACGGCGTTTTAGTGGCCTGTAATGGCGTAACGATGTTACCAGGTTCCGTAAAAATCGGAGAAGTGGTTTGAAACTTCATAGGCAAGAACAGTCATTCCATCAACTCCCTTTATTGCAGTTAACGAAGGCAAACGATACATGTTTACTAAGACGTGAAATGTGGACTGCAGTAATCAGGGTGAGGGTACAGACACAAGGCTGGCTGTTGTGAAAGCGGCAATGAACCTGCAAGCTGAACAGAAGTCGAGGGTTCCAAGTTGTGGAATGCTCAGCCGTTTCGACCGTTAAACACTTATCGACGTTTCGAAAGACCGTGCTGCTTCAAATCCAGGGTCAAGATGTCCAAGAACTGTGTATGAAAACGTCACATAAATAATGCACACACAGGCTACAAGCAGCTAATTGTCAATAAACCGTCGCTCTATGCCCGATTATTGGCACCTGAAGGCCTTCCTGATGTCACCACCCCATCCTGCGGTTTCTGTACAAAGAGTTAACCATTTAAAGGCGAACCGTATCTGTGTTATGTAAGGACTGTGTGCGTACCGCGAAGTAAACACTCTCCACCTCGGTAATAAAAACCAGTCTTTTAATGTTGTGTAAGGTTAGATTTGCTGTTTGTTCCGTGACTCATACAAAACACACACATTCCATGCGATAACAACGTAGAATTTTTTAATGTTAAACTCTGTGGTACGTAAAATTACCGGTAGGCTTTAACAGGTTAAGACAAACGCTGCACCACAGGGGTGAGTTACATAATTGGCGATGTCAAGTTGGCGATCCTGTTAGAACAGAACACACAAGTCGCTGCTGTGTCTGCATATGACGTCATCGGTACAGCGATCGCAGCGCTATCTACGTCGGCGCTCGGTGAACCGTCACTTGCGTTAACAACAGGACAGCAATGTACTTACGCATAACTTACAACTGTTGTGCGTCCGGGTAACCACAGTTGCAGTGGAAAGGCAACAATGCACTATTACAGAAACAACAAGGGTTTCGGAACACATTTACTGAACACAAAATGTGTGCTGTGATTTTCTCTACACGTATCCAGATGGCCACCGTTCTTGCCGGATTTTTATTACACCTGAATTTTCTCGCAAGATTTTCGAAAAATACTCCACTTATCAGATTTAATGAAAATCTGTCCATTTGGAGCCGCGCTGTTCCTTGCGGACGGACCGGCAGACGTGACGATGCTACCAGTCGCTTTTCTCAATGCTGCACACGCGACTAAACCAGGCAGACTAAAACCGATCACCTAGTGCGGTTCACGGGCGAACAGGCATGACCAAAAGGCGTAACGATTCCGTGCCTTACACGGCCATTGGTTGGTCACGTAGACTGCATATCGGTCTTAATCACGACGGCGACTAAGATTCCTAGTCAACCGCTGCCCAAAAAGACTTCATACCATGGTGTCACTATCAGACGTAAGAGCAGCTGGGCATCCTGGCGACGTTCAAACCATGACGGTGCGCCCACCAATGCGGTCTTACTGTGGCATGTTTCGGCATGCAACCGTGCAATTACGTCATAACGCCTGTCTGTTTCATCGTGATACTGAAGTCAGAGGGATAATGATAACAATATCCACTATCTACCTACCTACCTACTTACCCACCCATCAATCAACCAACCAACTTACCCATCAGTCAACCAATCTACCAATCAAACCAATCTACCCATCAGTCAACCAACCAATTATCCATCAATCAACAAATCTATTCATCAATCAACCAAACAAACCATCTCTCTATCCATCAATCAACCAACCCATTTATCCATCAATTAAACAACCTATCTATCTATCTATCTATCCATCCATCCATCCACCACCAATCAATCAATCAGTCTAACGTAACTTATCCTATCGCACCATCAATATTCTGCACATATTCTTAACCACAGCACACTCAGAGCTACAGAATGACAGACACAAGCAAAGGCAGGCCGTACCTTGCGACACCCGTTGCTGGATCAGTCAATACTACACGCACAGCAGTTCCAACTCAACTCTCACAAGTGCATCAGCATTACAAAATCTAGACACACACGCTATTCATGTCGCCCGACTGGGCACAGCGCAATAACGCTGGGGCACCGCTTTCACATCTAGGCCACCAAATTGCCTCCACGCAGGCTACGGGACGGACAAACCGTGAAACCACAGTTCTATTCCCAGCACATGCAGCGTCCGGACTGACAGGTCAACATTCCACAACCCTAACACCACTACGCTGTCTCTGTACGGATAACCTGCCAGTTGCTCAGCTGTCTCTGTACGGATAACCTGCCAGTTGCTCAGTCAATCAGTCCCAAGTGCCCACCATCCTCAAGCCACGTGCAGCCAGTCCGCACCTTTACATACAGGTTTCAAGACTCTGTTTATCATCAATCTGCATCTTACCTCTACATATTCCAAGTGGCCTATTCCCTTCAGGATTTTGTACAAAAACTCTGTATGCGTTTCTTTCTCTACACTTCCGGCCGTATGACCCCACCACTCCCGCCCACTTTCGGCTATCATAATACTGTACAGCCCTTCTCCGTCTTCATGTACACACTAAATGCGTATCTGGTCCTCACATTTCGTCAGGTGCTACAGAATGCCCAACAGCGGATACAGATACAATAAATAACCATATAACAGACACGTCACGTGTCTGCATTATATGTATTACCGCGGTTCGCGAGTGTACAGCTACATAGCTCGACACAGCCAATTTAACCCTTTAAAGACGAAGCGCAGACTGCTTTATTTAAAGACCCAGTCCGTACCGCGCAGTAAACACTTTTCATCTCGGTTATAAAAACCAATCAGTCTATGCTGTAAGTGGCACAAGTCGATGTTTGTTCTGAGATAAATACAAAACACATAAATACAGTGTGGGCAGAATGTAAATTTCTTGAATGTTAATCCTGCTGGTGCATCAAATAACATAACTAGTAAATTTTATTGCAAAGTACCGTCATACACAACAATTGAATATTACTTGTAGTTTTACAGCTGGTTAATGAGGCTGGTTAACCAGTTGTAAAACTACAACTGATATTCAATTGTTGTGTATGACGTTACTTTGCAATTCAATTTATTACACGTGCGAAACGGGATGGCGTCATTCAAATTCAATAACGAGAAGGCCTGAAAAGGTTAAATGAGAACACCAAACGGACATCGAATGGAACAGAGCTGGCTGCAGCTGGACAGACACGGGCACCGTCACCGGCACCGGAACCTAACTCGAAACGTCTTGTGCCTCGCAACAAACGGTTCGGTAAGAAGTAGTTCCAACACGCAGTCGTGCAGTCGGACAAACCCTGCAGTCAGCGCGCACGCACGCACGTACACACACACATACACAGAGCCAATGTGCGTGCAGTTTGCTGTCGTCAACACTGTTCAACAGCGTGTGGCCGGTACCGCACTGTGCACACTACACACAGCACTACAACAAATGAAATACCGCCTTGTTCGATGAATATGTTCATAAATCGATTTCGAAACCACTGAATGATTGTCAGCACCTGGTAGTGCGCAAAAGCACAAGGTACATTCCGAAGAACACATTATGTGAACGCAGCTTAACACCACAAGTTTGGACACAACGCACTTCACCGTGCCTTTGTGCATACTAAATGACGAAGGCTGTGCGACAATATGGCCTTGTATGACGGCCAGGCTTGCATTCCGGAGGAGTTCGAGCCTCTGCCAGGCCCAGTGACTGACGCCTGTGGTATCGTACGTACAGATAGTTCAACCAGGCCGATACGACCGCCTTCCAAATACTCGGGTCTAACGTCTAACAGTCTTGCAGTTACAAAATAAAAACCCAAGTCATTCGCACACGTTTGCCAGCTGTGCACTGGCTTAGCTAGGGTCTATGGCGCCCGGAATGGAAGCACCTGGCAGAAATCACGACATTTAAAAGGTGACAATCATTATTACATTTCCTTTCAGGTGGATCAATAATTTGAAACTTTCTGTAGCCAGATATATATATATATTTATTTATTTATTTATTTAATTTTAGATATTCATTTTTCGCCCGCTTTTCCACTCCCAGGATTCTGACGCCCGGGGCGGCCGCACCCCCCCCCCCCAATGCCCATGCATGTGTGGGCCCTACAGTCGTACAGTTCGGAAAATTGGCGTGCTTTTTAAAGCCACAACTGTCAGAGCAATTCGTCACACCCCTCACTATTCTGTGTACCTCAGAACACGTGCAGCCGTCGCCAAATGAGAGCACACATGTCCATATCAATAATTCACAGCCACAGTACCACACAGCGACATTACCTGCCGCTACTTAATGCACGTGTAATGAAGGTGTCTGTCAGATGTCACACGTGTCTCCGAGCAGCACGAAAACATTTCCAGCACCTTCTATGCATATAGCAGTAAACATCTGATATTAAACAGAATTTCGACCCAGACGCGCGTCCAACTCTGTGCTAGGGACATGACGTCACCGTCGTACTGAACACTGAGTGACACTTCTCCAATGGAATCTTGTCTCTGTATTAGTGCCTAGAACTGTGTTTTATTACAGAGATTCAGTGCCCACAACTGTGTTTTATTACTGGGATTTTCAGTGCATAGAACTGTGCTTTATTACATAGATCCAGTGCCTAGAATTATGCTTTATTATAGGGATTCAGTGCCTATAAATGTGCTTTATTACATAGATTCAGTGCCTAGAATTATGCTTTACTATAGGGATTCAGTGCCTATAACTGTGCTTTATTACAGAGATTCAGTGCCTATAACTGTGCTTCATTACAGAGATTCAGTGCCTTGAATTATGCTTTATTATAGGGATTCAGTGCCTATAACTGTGCTTTATTACAGAGATTCAGTGTCTATAACTGTGTTTATTAGAGGGATTCAGTGCCTAGAATTGTGGTTTATTAGAGGGATTCAGTGCCTAGAAATGTGCTTTATTACAGAGATTCGGTGCCTAGAACTGTGCTTTATTACAAGAATTCAGTGCCTAGAATTGTGCTTTATTATGGGGATTCAGTGCCTATAACCGTGCTTCATTTTATTACAGAGATTCAATGCCTAGAATTGTGCTTTATTAGAGGGACTCAGTGTCTAGAAATGTGCTTTATTACAGAGATTCAGTGCCTAGAATTGTGCTTTATTATAGGGATTCAGTGCCTAGAACTATGCTTCATTGCAGGGATTCAGTGCCTATAACCGTGCTTTATTACAGAGATTCAGTGCCTACAATTGTGCTTTATTATAGGGATTCAGTGCCTAGAATTGTGCTTTATTACAGAGATTCAGTGCCTACAATTGTGCTTTATTAAAGGGATTCAGTGCCTAGAACTGTGCTTTATTACAGGGATTCAGTGCCTAGAACAGTCCTTTATTACAGGGATTCGGTACCTAGAACAGTGCTTTATTACAGGGATTCGGTGCCTGGAATTGTGCTTTGTTAGAGGGATCCAGTGCCTAGAACTGTGCTTCATTACAGAGATTCAGTGTCTAGAACTGTGCTTTATTACTGGGATTCAGTGCCTAGAACAGTGCTTTATTACAGGGATTCAGTGCCTTAAACTGTGCTTTATTACAGGGATTCAGTGTCTAGAACAGTGCTTTATTACAGGGATTCTGTACCCAGAACAGTGCTTTATTACAGAGATTCAGTGCCTAGATTTGTGTTTTATTACAGGGATTCAGTGTCTAGAACAGTGCTTTATTACAGGGATTCTGTGCCTAGAACAGTGCTTTATTACAGGGATTCGGTGCCTAGAACTGTGCTTCATTACAGGGATTCAGTGTCTAGAACAGTGCTTTATTACAGGGATTCTGTGCCTAGAACAGTGCTTTATTACAGGGATTCTGTGCCTAGAACTGTGCTTCATTACGGGGATTCAGCTTTCGGTGAAAATGAAAATATTTACACCTGTTTCTGGAAGGAATCGATACAAATTCCCTGCACGCCCGAGTTTGTTGTAACCAGTGACATCTACTAAGGGCAGATATAATAATTATGACGGGGCAAGAAGAGGTAAAGTGAAGCGCACCGCACAACTAGTGGAGGGACATGAACAAGTGGCTCCTGCACATCCAGCAACACACTGCTACAACGCAACGTTTTGCGAAACTAACAGAAAGCGGTGATCAAGAAACGGCACAGCAAACAGAAACACTTCCTGTCCTCACTATCAGGCACCATCTACACCAAAACGTGACCTGACAAAACGGAATCAGCACACACCACTGGCTGCCATCCGAACTTTTCAGTCCATTAAAATACTGTGTAGAAACAAACAAACCACCGCCAGCTTCGCCTTGTCTTGAACCTCCTTGCATACCAAACCAATATCCCTTCAACAACAGCACCTCTGGTGGGTATTATCACTGGTAATTCATATGGTTTTGCTTCCTGCATAAAACCATTGGTTTTCGTATTACTAAGAACGTTTATAGCAATTTTTGTTATAATCTATCATATCCTTTATATGGTAAATAAGCAACCGGTCTCCCTTTGTTTATTAAAACACTAGTATCTAACACTCTTACTTAGATCCTTATAGTCACCAACTTTAAACATTCAATTTATATATAAATGCGCCAATTCTTCAGCTAATGTCAGCTGTTTTAATGACAGCAATCACCAGGGCAGGGCAGTCAGACCAAGACCCATCTTCTTCCCTTCATGTCCACAGTAGGCCATTCCGCAGTCACACAAACGACCTCCAAGTTTACTGGCGTCTCTCCCCAGTTCGCTTAAGGCCGTGTGCTGCACAAAGCACAGGATTTACATAAATTCGGTTGAGCAATACGCTCGCGAACTCCTTGCCCGCGACCCATTACGTATACAGATGGCATTCGACGTAGAGCACTGGCGGGTGGAAGGGGAGCGCAGGCCATAGCGACCGATACACACGTCACTACGGCGGACGTTGGGCAATTCTCAGCAGCGCCGGACGACATTCTCATACGAATACACGATCGCTGCTTTGG
>Ga0136643_10020318_pt1 | contig 10045 bp, 4 predicted proteins | sample TergutLab28metaG_FD_96883 | JGI IMG/M metagenome (GOLD analysis project Ga0136643, IMG submission 96883) | Labiotermes labralis P1 segment gut microbial communities from Petit-Saut dam, French Guiana - Lab288 P1 (version 3) (version 3) | ecosystem: Host-associated > Arthropoda: Insects >... | reverse complement strand
CACATGTGCTCGAAACATGTAGAGGCATGAAATAAAACTTATTGTGAAACAAATTTTGTGCATCAAGTTGATTAAATACTGAGATAAATATACTGAGATGCACGGTCAGCAAAACGTCAAAATCTTCGACTTGTTTCGAGCCTTGAAGACCCATCATCAGGAAGTTAGTTTAATAATACAGGCAGTATGGTATAATATATGCCCATGTATATAATACATAGCGAGTCATTAATATGTGGATACACAGCGGTAGAAGCAGTCTTATGGATAGGAGAAGAACTCACTACCCTCTACATAAGAACGCTTTTGTCAGCCTGGATAATCGTCAGGGAGAACGGATAGAACAAACTAGGAATTTTTTAGTTGGATGTATGTATCGTGCATCTTGTACAGTTAATTATCCATATTATCATCATACCCGCATACACGAAACACCAACATAAGGAATACACGTATAAGACAGTCCAAATTCTTATAACATAAACCAACAGTATGCACTATTTTCTATTAATTTATTTCAGTAGTAAGCTTCTACTTGTTTCGAGCAGGCTTGCTGCTCATCATCAGGAGGATCAACTCTATATAGACAGTAATTGGTATAGTCGTGCTTTATGTTGACTATACCAATTGCTGTTTATACACAGTCGATCCTCCTAATGATGAGCAGCAAGCCTGCACGAAACATATAGAGGCTTATTATTGAACTAAATTAATAGAAAATAGTGCATATCGTTGGTTCATGTTATTCGGATATATCACGATGCAAGGTCAGCAAAACTTTGCACAGTCCAAATTGTATATGCAGTCACAAAGAAAACTAATTTCGCTTATTATAATTGTAACACTTTTACAGCCCACAACGTTTTGGTATAGAGTGTATATTTTATCATCAACTATAAACATTTCAATCTTCTGAATTTATTGAGTTTTATAATCTTAATTATTTTTGTCACTTTAACAAAATAGAGCATAATAACCCCTGAAGGTGATGCGAATGCATTGATATATGGAGCGGTACTTACTTTATATGAAATATTGTTTATATACGTATATATGTATGCATATACATAAATAAATATATATATATATAGTTCATATGGTGGTCTCGATAATCAAAAATACGAAATTATTGCGTTGTACTTTAAAGAGTAGTAGTTTCGTTAGCTACATTTTATAGGGTATAATTCAACACAAACTTACTGCCAAAACCCATAAACAATTCCCAGTATTCTCAAGTTGTCTTCTGTTTAGTCTATGCCGAGAGAAAAATAATCTAAACAGGATTTCAGGGTTCCGCCGCGGTCTTCGCTGTTCTGGGTTCTTATACTTCGTAAAATCCCAGATGAGCGAAGACCTCAGGGACGATCTAGGAGAGGAAACTGGTCCCTGACTTTGAATTTGAATTATAACAAACACGTACGAAATGTCAAATGTTTGTATATGTATTGTTTGTCTCTAGTGCGTTGTTTACCACATGTCATACCCTCAAGATTTATCTCTGGAAAAGTCACAGTTTTCATGCTGAGGCATCCATAGTTTACTAAGATATTAATCACATATCAGTGTAATTTCAAGGAGCATTTCTACACTTAAAGACGAGACGGTTACCTTACCTCGCAACATCTGCTTCTGTTTACTCAGTGACGCGGAGTCATGTGCCAGAAAATGGAAACCACAGCTACAGCGCTAAGAAAACCTATTAACTCTCAACTGTATACTCATATACATATCGAAAACCTAGATGCGGATTTTACAGGTAATTAAGTACACATATAAAGATCACGGTCAGTAAAGTAAATATTCAAGTTTAAGTAATTAACTGAACATTTTCTTTTCCTTTTTTTGTGTGTGTTGGACCGTGCATCATTGTGGTAACGGATGCATAGGAACCAAATAGATGCCACTTATTATTCTATTGTACTTCTTATAGGCTAAACATGTTTCGGGCACTACTATGCCCATCATCAGGAGCTCACGACTATAATGTTGATTACCACATTTGTCGTCTCGTTCTTGGGTTCCTGTAGGTTGGAAATTGGGTGCGGATAGGTTGGAGTAGTGTCCGGGCTGCAGGCTTTAGCCAGAACGAATAAACACACTACGGAGCAAAGCACACTGCAAAACACCATGTAAAAGAACCCGCATAAAGAACACAGCTCATATCCAGCAACAACGACAGAAAACAAAAAAATGACATGACAGTAAACACAAGATCAAACAAACCAACACACAATTGTATAAAGTACACTTAAGTGTGTCAAATGAAAAAGACCTGAATATGACCACCACCGGCCGAAACATTTAGTCCCTTTGACCTAGAATATAACATCTATGTAAACATTAGTTGTGTTATTGACTCCAACCCACTTAATCGTTTATATTACACGACGGGGATGGCACAATTCAGGGCTGAGCTGAATTTTTTATAAGTATCCCAGAGTTCCTTTAAACAAATTTCTAAATGCAGATTCGGTAAACTTAATTTTCTTCTATTATAATGTACAGAAAAAATGATCCTGAAAAACAAACCGCGTAGATCGGATCATATCTGCAGCGAAATGACGACTTGATGAATCCCAGTACATTATTCTGGTACTTCAGCCACTTTTGCATACTAACGGAAAACGGAACATCTGTAGTCACCTGAACATGTTGATATTCTAAACTTTAACTTCTGATGCCTTCCGTGGTTCCCATGAACATGCCTTCATGCTTTTCAGTCTGGGTGTAACTTTGTTCATTCTAAAGACTAAATGCTTTAAGAAGCAAACGTGCCTGTGTATGTCTGTCTCTAATGTTTTCTCTTCCCGTAAATCTCAAACTGATAATATCCCCACCAATTTAACAAAAGAGGACATGCTTGCACAGCGAAACACTTTGGGAGCTTTCATGTAACCATACAAACCAAAGAACACTGGTAACCTCAGTAAATATGGTAGCGAAATTTAACGTGGGAATATTTGTATTCTTGGTAAACAAGGTACAAATTTTAAACATGAAATCAATTATGACATTAGGAAAGACGACCATCTTGGTAACAAAGTTTAATAGTAGAAGAATAGAAAATTTGTAAAGTTGGTAAGAAAGACAACCATGGTAACTTTAGTAAACACAGTAATCACAAATTATCTTATGCCTTGAAATAAAGCACACCTTACTTTGTCCGATTAAGCCAAACATGGATATTCTCGACTGTCTGCAGAGAAACTCGAGAACAAAACTTCATGAAAATCTGTGCAGCGGGAAAAGAGGCGTTCCGTGAGAAACGTCAGATATACACACATACAGGGAGAGTGGCAAAACTGAAGCTAATAATCGTTTTCGAAAATTTCAGAGGCACCTAAACATGATAGATTATTATAACGTTTTATGTATTTATACTTACTATTCCTCATGTCATGTTGTTTACAGGCACTTTAGTGATTAGATCTATCTGAATTACTAGTTTATTATTATTATTACTGGTTCATTAATTTTTTATAATCATTTATTCACTAGCGATTCCTTTTAATCTAGTCAACATGCTGTCGTATCAGTAAGTTATCAGGAAAAATTGTATTATTAATATATCTATCATCATCAACAACATAATCAACACCACTACCATAATCATCATTATCAGCATTATCATAATGAGAACAGGCTAGGAAGTGAGGATATTATTACCGTCAGGGATTTACTTTTAAGGTCTCCAAAACCTAAATGAAATATCAATAGTTAAAATCAATATTATCATCAAAATCATCACAATAACGACCACTTTTTCCTCTTTTCACCGTGTATTAAGTATTCAAATCGTGCACCAAAACTGATATTCCTACGACAGAACGTAGATAAAATCCTTTAACAATAGTTGCTAATAATAACTCATACCTTAAGTTCTCAATTCTTGCGAAAATACACATTTTTAATGATTATTGCTTTCATTTGTTAAAAATAATATACAATAAATATCGGAGGCATTCCTTCAGCCATGTGCGTACAATATTTATGATTTGTTACTGAAGGCACTTCTTTATTAAAATGAAATCCATCGCGTGTCCAGACCCATGATTTCAGAATATTTTAATTTCCTTCTATCTTCATATTTTGTTGTAACTGATGACGGACAAAAATTACCTTATTCCCCCACGATGGACTATAACTACTACTACTACTACTACTACTACTACTATTAATACCACCACCACCACCACTACTACTCTTACTACTACTATTAATACTAATACTACTGTAGGTATCTTAATTCATCGCCTGTACATGACCCAATGATGACTTTCCTATCTAGTCTGAGCAGCTGAAAACGGAGATGTATGAAACAAGAAAAATAAGTAAATAAATAAAGGAAGAGATGGATATAATAATATTAAATATCTGACAAAAGGGAAGTTTCCAAAATCTTGGAAGGGGAAAACACTTATTCAAATATAAAATTATGTTCTCTTTCTCTTTAAAATTTTCCTTAAATATTGTTACTTAGTACAACACGTACAACACGTACACCTTTCAATACCTACACTGAAGTTAACCTCAACATATTTGATCTCTTCATCAGTACTAAAAACAAATACGTTTTGCACACTCTTCCAATACAGCAGTCCATATTTCATAAATTAAAGTGTTATTAAATTCAACTTATATGAAATTGTATTTAATCAGATCATTCTTAGTCTAAGCAGTTAAGTATATGAAGTGCTGTTTAGCTTTCTTATTTGAATTTTTGTCCACACCATGACGCCTTGTCTGCTTACAGCTTCATCAGAGAGCCGTTTTAAAAAATTGCTTTTTGCGGTGCAAAAATCTGTGACTGAAAAATCAGGTGTTAAAAATTTTCAGGAAATAAGTACACTTGTTTATTTCAGTTCAAATAATTTATATTCAAAATGTTTTGCGGGTACATATGGCGACAGAACTTTTATCAGGTCAGCCAGAAACACGGCGTAGAAAAACATTCAGAATGTATTAATTATGTGGTTAAAAGAGAGGTAAGTTACGTTTTCGGAAGTTTCTCCTCTCTATATCACACAGAACCGAAAATAAAACTGGAATAACTGGAACCCGTTTTATCTCTGAGTTTGCGAAAATTTACAAAAATATATAACGATTACACATAAACAGTTTATAGGTATGTATGTATATATATATATATACCTAGCACCCATTAAAGCTTTGCTTTCAATGTAGAAAAAAAAATAACAAGAGAAGCTTCGATCATAGAAGCACAGTACGATCAATCTAACTTTGATATTTCAACGTTAAATAACAGAGCCACTAACTTGGCTGCCAGAATAAAGTTCGTAAAATAATGTGATTTTTGTGTAGCTAAGCTCGTAAATAATTATAGCGAATCCAATTGAAGAGTGGATTCCCATGTTAAATAAAAATTTACATACAAAACATTTCAAAATTTCATAATAATTAAAATGTTTGAAAATCTGAGCTGTGGGCACTGCTGTCATGATATTTTTCTTTGAAATTCCTGTCACATTCAACCCATGAAACTCTCCTTTATTGCATTCGGGTCTGCATCAGTTCTTCCAAGTCAAATAATAAGGCAATTTGCAGTTTGTTTACATTCTTAAAAAAGAAAGACAGATTAAAATTAGGTATATGTTCAGATGATGGAGTGATGAATATCGTAATCTCCTTTATCTATATTTCAGATTAATTTTTTCTTCCTTAAGGAAAAATAGAAAATTATAGCAATATTGTAGTGTGATTTATATTTTGAACTCCGTTACACAAATGTTAACTGTTATGGTATCCTACTAATTTATTCCGCGTTTTAGTCCTCTTTGACCATCATGTGGCATAACCACCAAATTGATATTTCAACAAAAACAAATTATATATGTATTCAGAATTTGTGAATGAACAAATTCCAAATGAAAGTAGAAAAGTAAGTCGAACAAAAAAATATGGAAGGAGAAACTTCCATGAATATGAACAAGCCAGGAATTACTTGCTGCATCTCTCTGTGGTACAGCTATTCATTATGCTCATTGTGTTACATACAAGCATTCTGTGCAGTGGTCCTGCCAGCACACTAACAGCGCCACCACTGGAGTTATTTCCACTAGCAGCGTAATCACATAAACAGAATCTATATTCTCAGTTGCATACGTCTGTCAGTAACGAACTCCAACAAAAAGAAATTCCCTGGGCATTTGAGGAACTTACTGTGTAGAGGAAAGAGAAAATTGTCACTGTTATAAAAAATCATAGCACTGGACGCAATAAGGTTTCAAAAGAATCCAGTTTATAACTTCTATGACATGATTTATAGAAGGTTACTTTACCATCGTTTCACATTTTCCCATATGGTGTCCTAACAGTAGGTCTGCCGTCAAGTTTTGTATGATATTTTACCCCGCATTTGTTACTAATCAAAGCCAGAGAATTCTAATTTTCACGTTCATTCTTTCAAATTCCAATGTATCTCCACACTACGCATTTTTTCCGGTAGGATCGTGCACTCTACCGTGGATACACCTATCATCTCGAAGTTGCTTTTGGGGAGGATGGTTTAATCTGCTGCCCAAAACGGCGTCTGTTATCACCCACACACAACTTCAGTTATTAAGCTACAAATCCCTTAAATATTTAACCATTTTACCACCATAACCAACACAAATTGCAACAACTTTAACTACCATCATTACCCCTACCGGCAACATTATAATTAGGCCTACTTCAGCTTTTACAATTTTCATACAATAACAATAATGATTCACATTCTGAGGAAAATGGACTGGAAATTGCGTAAAATGAGGAGATAAATATGTATAAGGGAAAGATATGCTATGTTACACAGGTTTAATATTACAGATGGACACTTAAAAACTTCATTAAGTACATTACACAGTACACCTGTTTAGTAGAAGAAAGGCCCTCTAATATATATATATTCCCTGTGGATTTTCGACGCGATTCCGGGGCGTAACCTCTCTTCGTGGGGGTTCGTGCTTACACCCATTGGACACACCACACTCCGTAGGACTCATCTGGACGAGTGGTCAGCCCGACGCAGAGATTTCAACCTGACAGGGCACAACACTCACGAGAGACATACATTTATGCCCCCAACGGGATTCGAACCCACAATCCCAGCAAACGAGCGGCCGCAGACCAACGCCCTTCGATATAACATCAGAATTTATATTGTAGTTAACAAACCTACTGTGTCTAGCGAAGCTTTAAGAATTTAAAAAATGAATTATGAAATTGTAGCTGTACATTTACGAAAGATTATTATTCCGACATAAAAAAATTCTTGTATTTCAGAAGAATAAAACATTGATAATCGAGGCGTCATCAACCCTGTTATAAACTTACAGGAAGTAACACTTAGTATTTTGGTTTCTTTTAACGACAATATTTGTAGTCCTGACTAAACAGTGTCACATTTATTATTATTTTTTTTTGTGTATGCCTAAGTTTACGCGCGCGCTTGCACGGAGACACTGCATAGATATCTTAGATATCTGCCCCTTTTTTCCTAAAGAATTAGGCTAGCAACAGAATTTCTGACGTAAATATCAACCTAGAATATGCTTAATAATTTTTTTAGTATAGAGTGTCCAAACAAGAGCGCAAGATTTAAAGTGCGCGCAATTGTCTTTCTGTTGGGTTGGCGGCACTGAAACTTTAACGTCTGTCATTCGTTATTTTTGCGATTAGTAGTCGTGAAACGCTACACTAAGGAACAACGCGTTATTGTTGTGAAAATTTTATTACAAAATTAAATATTGCGCTCTTATTGACACACCACATACAAACATACAGCCTTTCAAAACAACTTTATATGAAACACAAAATTGTGATGTGCTTTCCATGGGACCTTTAATGGGTAGCCGAATTTGGTAGCCAGTTGCCTTATTATTCATTCAATTTACACTGCAATATGCTTCAGTAAATGTAGGTTATAATACTCTAACAGCAAGATATCTGCGGTGGATCTGAACAAAATATTAGACAATCCGTAAAATAAAGAAACAAAATAATGGATATCACAGTATTAACAGTAACAAAAACTTCCCATAGTCCACTTTCAATAAAATATTATCCCATTTTTGCCAACCGCAAACTCCACATGCATTGAATGCCTAGTGATATATGTATGTATGTATGTATGTATGTTTTCACATTTAGCAAGGAAAAGCTAAAGCTCCGACACTATTCCTAAATTAGCAGATTATGCTTGGAAAATATTCGTCGAAACAATTCGATTTATTGTTTGTCAAACGAAATCAATTTTGAAAGATACGTAGCTTGTTCTTGCAATAAAACTAACCAAATGCACTAATTTAAGTAAATGTCGGTTATAATACTGTAAGAGCAAGACATCTGCGGAGAATCTGAACAAAATATTAGACACAATCCGTAAAATATATTTGTGAAATCAGTGCATTTAGTTGGTTTTATTATAAGAATCTATGACGATGCACGGTCACCTGAACGTCAAATGTATAACTTGGTCACAGCAATGTTGATCTTGTTAATTACTTTGCATGTAGCTACTGATTACAGAGAAAAATTACGGTAGAATTGCCCGCTCATAAAGGGTTATAAAACAACGTAATGCATCTCTAAAAATACTTAAAACATATACATATTTAGGACACCGTAGATAAGCTGTGACAGTTTCGTACATAAATATCTTATACGTAAATCCACATGCCGTGTATAGTAAATAATTTGTGAGCCAGCATTTAGAAAAATGGAGATGATAACGAATTGCCGGTATATGTAAGAGCAAGTTAATGTACAGTTTACATATGTAACAGTTTTTCACACATATAAAATAAAAAATAACGGACTGTAGTACTAGAGTGATAATGCATATCGGATTAGAAGAGTGTACAACAGGATATAATGCTCTGAATTTTGTTGTGAAATCCAGATGCGGTTTATTTTACATCGCTCCTAGTACCTCACAGTACATAGTGTCGATTGTAGAGGGACCGGTGGAAAAATTAATTGTAAAGAAGTTTTAACGAAATCAGTTTTTGTCTAATCTAGGTACTATCACAGAATTCGTCTGCAGAAAATAAGAAAGATCACTAGGAAACTCAATACAAATAGTCAGTCTTGCTTTCGTAATTCTGACCAAGGCCAGGGCTTTTAGTCTACAATAACCGGATGGATTATCGAGTATGCCATTAGGTTTACAGTTCGTATCTTACATAGAAAACGTTCAATATGAAACACAATATTAGCACGATTAATCCTTGTCACAGACCTTCAGACAGTCAAAACTAAATGAACGTCAAAGAAAGATGTGTCGAGGAAGCGACAATTCCGTCACCTGAAATAACATGTTTATTTAATGGCATTCATCCCGTTGTGTACAATCGATCCCAAGTACCCTCAGTTTCGTCCAAAACAACACCAATTTTTATTTTTCACTTTAACGCTACATGTTTCGATTGTTGTCGATCATTATCGGAGTTTTTCTACAAAACCTCAACACCAAGGCAACATATTATTATTATCATTATTATTATTTAGGAGATCTCTCAAATATTGCAATATATACTATTAAACTATAATTTTAATACTATTATTATTTCACACAACTAATATGATGATATAAAGGCAAAACTTTTAGTGATTTTTGGGACAATAATTACTACAGTAATGTTTAAAAAGTAGCAGTTAAAATTATTGTCGCTAAACGTCAGTAGAGTGATTACAGTACGTCGCTGGGTATTTGTCTTATTGCTTAATTTTATTTTTTATTTTTTTTTTTGTATTTTTTATTTTATTTTATTTTTTTTATGTCTAGTGCAGGTTAATTTTTGCATGTGTATCGAAGGGCTCGGTTGGATACGTGTCTTACCAAGCTTTTGCGGGCTTATATATTTAGTCTCCAACATTTACTTCCTCAGTACATTGTCCTGTAAAAATATTGATGCTATTATACTTTGTCTTTCTTTCTTTCTTTCTTTCTTTCTTTCTTTCTTACTCGCTCACTCCATGGAGCAGAGTCCTTCTCGACAAGCTAATCGGTTCCCAGCTAGTCAAGAAATTTCCTGCATGTTAT
>Ga0136643_10020317_pt1 | contig 10045 bp, 5 predicted proteins | sample TergutLab28metaG_FD_96883 | JGI IMG/M metagenome (GOLD analysis project Ga0136643, IMG submission 96883) | Labiotermes labralis P1 segment gut microbial communities from Petit-Saut dam, French Guiana - Lab288 P1 (version 3) (version 3) | ecosystem: Host-associated > Arthropoda: Insects >... | reverse complement strand
TTTCGGTGTGGCTTCACCCTGCAACACGAATACCACCCAAACCCAGCCACACAGAAACTGCAACACACATCGAAACAAGAACACTCGACCAATGTGGTGATATAATAGAAAAGTCGCAGGCTCCTGATGATGGATGTATTATTGTCCGAAACATGTTGAGCATAGAAGATGTGAAATAAAACTTAATAACTAGTGAGTGACAACAAGTTGGTCTCTTATTCTTCAACTATTACAATTATGCACGGTCCAATATACATAAGATTCACAGTTACCTTTTACACATACGTGGTTCTAAACATAGCCTGAAGATGACTCTTTCGAGTCGAGACATGTCACTATAAACATAGTTGATATTTTAATATGACTGTAGTGTTGACTGAATTATATGTAAATTAAATATCTAAGAATAAAACACAACGGGATATCTATATTCAAATTATATACATGTACTGAAATTCAGCAGTAGTCAACTACATTCTTTAACATTGGGATTTTCACGTTTACTCAGTAAAATTTTCCAAAATTGCAAGACATAAAAGCTTGGAATAACTCACAAGAATATTAGTTATTTTCTGTCCATTAAATGTTGGGCCTATGGAAACACCGGTCTGAAGCAATTGCCCCGTGGGGAACAGCGACTCAACATCTATTAGACTTGTTGTTCACATTTACGAAAAGGAAGCCGGCTCTAATCCGCTTTCCATGTCGTATCCTTGGAGTCTTTCTTGTTAAAATGTTTCCGTTCCCTACCAGTTCTTATTGTGAAAGATTTATTACCTATACCTTACTCCTAGAATGACTGTTAAGAAGACATTATATGGGATAGACCTGTAGGTCTATGGCTTTCAGCCTGCAACTGGATGAACGTGGTCAACAGCCTGTATAATGTTCTCTGTACGAGCGCCCTATTTGAATTTCCATCCAGTAAATTAATATCAGCACATTACGGCCCCTGACATCTTCTGAAATGTGACACCGTGTTGTCTGATATTTTGATAATAATACTGTTGAGAATAGCAGTTAAGGTGCTGTGCTACAAATCGGAAGGTCGCTGGTTCGATCCCCAGCTGGTGTTAGTGGATTTTTCATTGACATAAAATCCTTCCGAGCTCACTATGGCCCTGGGTTCGACTCGGCCTCTAACAGAAATGAGTACCAGGGGCATTTCCTGGGGGTAAAGGCGGCCGGTGCTAAGGCCGACAACCTACCACCATCCTGTGCCGTTGTCACGAAATCTGGGGACTTTAACTTCCTGGAACCCTCTGGGCCCCTCCGGGCCTGTAACGGAACTGCCTTTTACTGTGGAGAATATACAGATACCATCTGCGACTTATTACTACTACATAACGTCATTAACATTCACAACCATAACAACCTCAGATCTCATCACCTACTCACAGGATTCAAGTACCATAAACCATCACATCTGCTCTTGGTTTTCGCAAAGGCGTACACAAAAGCGAATTTCTAAATTAGCGGCTCATTTCATGTAGATTTAATAAGAACATAACAATTCGAGAACAGTTTATTAGACACAGGCTTCTTAATAACAAAAAAAAAAAATCTAGACAAAAGCAGTTCGGCACGAGATTGCACAATAAATTCAGAAGCCAGACATACGAACAACTGTGGTGGCTGGGGTTGCAATACTGTTGTAAGTTGCTGTTGAATGTGCACTGAGGAGGACCCTCACAAATTGACACTGGGATTGAGTAAATGGCAACAATAGCACTAGAATTTCTTCCCCCACCACCAATTCTTTACATTGATGGAGGAGATGCCTGGTGTAAATGTCAGTGACATATTTACACGAGATTAGTTCCAGTAGTAAAACATTTTGGAAGCAGTACGTTATGAAATGTGGCAATTTGGAAACAATCGTTTCTGTAGGGTGACAATTTGGAAGAAATCGTTTCCGTAGCTTATTTATTTGGATGTATTTGACTCTGAAGCGTAAAAACATGGAAGCAGTCAGCTCTGCAGCGTGAAAATTTGGAATCAACCGGTACTGTAGCGTACAATTTGGAAGCAGTCAGTTCTGCAGCTTGAAAATTTGGAAGCAGCCGGCACTGTAGCGTACAATTTGGAAGCGGCTGGCACTGTAGCGTACAATATGGAAGCATCCAGCTCTGTAACGTACAATTTGGAAGCAGCCGGCACTGTAGCGTACAATTTGGAAGCAGCCGACTCTGTAGCGAACAATTTGGAAGCAGTCAGCTTTGCAGCGTGAAAATTTGGAAGCAGCCGGTACTGTAGCGTACAATTTGGAAGAAGCCGACTCTGTAGCGTACAGTTTGGAGGTAGATGGTTCTGTAGCACTACAATTTGGAAGCAATCATATCTGCAGCGTGAAAATCTCGAAGCAACCGGCACTGTAGCGTACAATTTGGAGGCAGATGGCTCTGTAGCGTACAATTTGGAAGCAGCCGGCTCTGTAGTGTACAGTATGGAAGCAGATGGCTTTGTAGCGTAATAGTTTGGAAGCAATCGTCTCGAAAGCGTAAAGATTTGGAAGTAGTCGGCTTCTAGCATAACAGTTTGGAATCAGTCGATTCGGTGACATATATATCTGGAAACAGTCGCTTCTGTAGCTTAGCAAGGTGGAAACAGAGGTTTCTGTTGCTCCTGATAATGACGTTAGTGTTAACCTCATTTGCTCAAGTCACCAAAAAATCAAGAGGTTTTAATATCTTTTCCGCAATTGTATAGTGCTGAATGTTTATTCGATTTCAAACAAAATATCTGCATATGTAGGATAAGTTACATGTTATTTTTAACGAAGTACCGTCACGGTATGCAAGAATGGAATTTCAGCGTAGACTCATTTTCGTAGTGGTGTAGAAACTACCTTACATAAATAAAAATTAAACACTAATGACACAAAGGTTGGGTACAGTGCAATAAATACGTTCTACTTTATTTCATGCTTCATTGGTAAATTCCGACTTCAAAACAGGAAGACAAGTAATTCGTACCGTGAAATATGCAGATGACCTTGTACTACTGGCCAAGGAAGAAACGGTATTAAAGGCGCGATTGATAGCCTAAATGATATTGGAATATGCTATGGAATGAAAATGTACGTGGAAGTAAATGAAGTAATAAAATCTCCAGGAAATCATCTCCAGTACAGATAATAGATCAAAACAACTGGCGAATATAGACCATTTCATCTATTTGGGCAGCACGATAACAAATGATGCAAGATTTAGACGGAAAATTTAAATCCACGATTGTCATGTCAAAAGAGCATTCAACAAGAAGCAGACTCTTTTCACCAGCAAATTGGACTTAAATTTAAGGAAGAAACTAGCAAAGGTCTCCGCTTGGAGCATATATTTGTATAGTGCTGAAACTTGGACACTTCGGAAAGCGGATCAGAAATACTCGGAAAGTTTTAAAATGTGGTGCTGGCGAAGGAAGGAGAGGGCCAGCTGGACCGATCGTGTGAGAAATAAAAAAGTATTAGGCCTACACAGGATCAAGGAGCAACTACATATGCTACAAACAATAAGAAGAAAGAAGGCTAAATGTGTTGGACACAACTTGCGTGGGAACTGCCTTCTAAAACACGCTTTTGAAAGACAGGTAGATGGAAGGGTAGAAGTGACGGGAAGACGAGGAAGAAGAACCTACTGGATGACCTCAAGGAAAAGAGAGAATATTAGAAATTGAAGAAGGAAGCATTAGATCGCATTCTGTAAAGAACTCGCTTTGGAAGAGGCTATGGAACTGCGGAATGGTGGGGTAAACTCCAACTGGGAGCGATCATTGGAACATGTAGGGAAGAGCAACTCATGTGAACTGTGACCGATAGTGAAAGGGGAAACATCCAGTACGTCCAGGACAGCATGTCACCATTTGTTGTGGGAAGCTCAATAAGAGGACCGGTGACTGATCACGGGCAATAACCATTCTTTCGGACCAAAGCCCATCCTTTCACCTACAAGTGGGAAAGACCCAGCTTTCGAAACGCCGCAGTCTTTGAGCAGTAATGATGGACTCAACAGCTTAATCCTGCATTTAATTGTAGGAATAAAAGGAGCTATTTGTGAGGAGCAAGGGTGATTTGAAGGAAAGAATTGAAAAGAATGCAATCAAGACAGGCGATGTGTAAAAATACGTGGAAGGTAACGTTCGGGTGCCTTCGTGTAACCATTGTTGCAGAGGAAAAGCAATAAATTGAGGGATGTTTGACCGTGCATCTTCCTCATGAAATAAAGTGAAATGCCAACTTGATGCACCTAGATAATTTTATTTATGTATTCTTAGCTCGACATGTTTCGGGTATATACGCCCATCATCAGGAACATCTGATGCTCCTGATGATGGGCGTATATACCCGAAACATGTCGAGCTAAGAATACATAAATAAAATTATCTAGGTGCATCAAGTTGGCATTTCACTTTATTTCATGAAAAGCAATAAGTATTAGATATCCCGAGTGTGTGTTTGTAGCCTTAGTTATCCAGCACGCAAGGCGCATGCGCCATATTGTCATATCTGGCCTGCCCGACTCTACAATATTTTTCTACATTATCTCATAAAAACACGATATTCGAAAAAAAAATTATTGCTCACAAAATGTGTGTTTTGATTTTCTCTACAAGTTGTGATGTTTTGCTAACCGTGCATCTCAGTATAATCCTAGTAATTAACCAACTTGATGCATAAAATCTAGTTTTATAATAAGTTTATTAAATGCCTCTACATGTTTCGAGCACTATGTGCTCAACATCGGAGAGGTCAAAATTGTATTATAGTACAGCATCTGGTATCATCACACCTGTAGGTGGCCGTCCCGTGCACCGGACGGCCACCTACAGGTGTGATGATACCAGATGCTGTATAATACAATTTTGACCTCCTGATGATTAGCACATAGTCCTAGAAACATGTAGAGGAATTTAATAAGCTTATTATAAAACAAGATTTTGTGCATCAAGTTGGTTAATTACTAGGATTTCTCTACAACGTTTGTGTAAAATATTTCTCATTCTAAGAAGAATTGAGCGAGATACAATAAAAATGTATGTTGTTCTTCATGTACAGTACTCGTTATTGTTGTCAGACTTTAAAGAATCTTGAATTTTCTCGGCAGATTTTCGAAAAATACTCAAATATCAAATTTAATAAAAATCCTTATAGTGGGGGCCAAGTTTTACCATGCTGACAGAAGGACAGACATGATGAAGGAAATAATATATTTCCGCAATTTTGCGAACGCGCCTAAACCTGGATACGGAATTTCTAGATGGCGCCTGTAAGAAGTTGCAGCTAATTCATTTTTGCCGTTCCAACATTGTTTAACACCAGGTTAGTTGGACAAAAATTATGCACAGGCTTCATGCTAAGCCACTTTGATTTTGCTGTATACAGTCCTGAAATACATATCGGTTACTCGAACTGTTCCAGACATTTTAGGATTTGCAATCACATTTATAATACTTACAGGAAAGGTAAAGGTAAAGTGATCCCGTTACAGGCCCGGTGTGGCCCGGAGGGTGGTTAGAGAGAGGTACAGCTCTACTCTTCCATGATCGCGGCACTGGAAGGGGGTGAGTGGTCAGCAGCACGCCCCGGCCGCACTTTACCCCCGGGAAAGACCTGGTACCCGTTTTACAGGAGGCTGGGTGGACCCCAGGGCCAGTCTGGACAATCTTGTCCCCACTGGGATTCGATCCCGGACCGTCCAGCCCGTAGCCAGTCGCTATACCGACTGAGCTACACGGACCACATAATACTAACAGTATTAACCCTAAAAGAATCATACTTCTTGAGCGATTCAGACAATTTTACACCAACAAACCCTTTAGTAACAACAGTACATATTCAACAAAAACGATACTTCCTATCTGCATACACAATCCTACGATTAATCCCGAATAAACTAGGAGAAGTAATCGCCCTAGTCATATCAATTGCAATCCTATTCATCATACCAACAAACATATAAAAATTTCGAGGAACACAATTCTACCCCGTCAACCAAGTACTATTCTGAACAATAACAGGAAATGGACCCAGAATATCCCCACGACTGTTTTACAGCACGGATGGGGTGAGATTCCACATTGCAATCCAGAGAACTTTGAACACAGAAAGGAAAGAGAAATTTGTAGTTGCAAGCAACATAAGACGAGTCAAAACTTTAGCCATCGTCTTGTGTGTAAATGCCGCAGGATGTCACCGGTTCCATCTCTCCTTACTTCTTAATGGAAAGAATAAAGAATTGGATCTTGAACTTGTATTTCCTTTAGTCCTGATTTTGTTATAACGGCGAATGGTCACAAAAAGTACAAGAATTTCCTCTCTGACTGACCGCCTTAATAAAACTATGTTTACCAGGAAACGAATTAGCTACTTAGTATATTGTACAAAAACAGAAAACATGTATGCAAGTCCGTCTTGGATGCTGCCACGAATTGTAGCTGCTTAGTATATTGTAGAAAAAAACAGAAACCATGCAGGTAAGTCCGTCTTGGATGCTGCCACGAATTGTAGCTACTTCGTATACTGTAAAAAACAACAGAAACCATGCAGGTAAGTCCGTCTTGGATGCTACCACGAAACGCTGTCTTTGGACAAAGAAGCATTTATGGCGCTAGATTGAGGATCTCACAGCGGTAATGCTGTAAATTATATCTTCTTAGATGTTACACAGTCTCGACAGGTAAATAGTTTCCGAATTTTAGAAGGATCGCAATGTCATTATCTTTGGAACAAACACCCTAAAAATTATTACTTGTGTGTGGTTGGAGAAAACCCCTGAACAGCAATTCATTGTCCAACCGATAACCTACGACATCCGCAAATCTTGTGTGAAGCATGACTGAAAACTGCTGTTCATGAAAATGACAATTATTTTCGTCACAGTGTAACACATCCGTTTCATCTCAATATTATTAAATATCCAAAATTGCGCCTGCACCAAGCAGCTTATACAGAACATTAGAATCAATCAATACCGAAATTTTCCCAGCGAAAATCTCCAGGACCATAGAATTAGCAATGAATAGATCAATTACACGAAACAATAACGTCCAAACCTACTGAAGAGAAGGTAAAACTTTTCGCACCAGAGCAGATAACAAGGAAAATGTTGACAGTGGGAACAGGTGCAGGCCAACTCACTGCGGGAACCGTGGGAGTCATTCGTGGTCAAAAATGACGTAAATAATGGAGCGTTTGCGTGCAACGACGGGTTTCATAAATTCTGCTGTGTCTGACTTGCAGTGAAATGTCACAATTACACTGATTAAAATAATGAACAAGCGTTCAGGAAAAGACGGCTGTTTAAATTCTTGAGATTTAATTCATAAAAATAAGCTATTTCCAAATCATCGTATTTATTTTACCTGTTTTTATTATTTTTTTCGGTTTCAGTGCTATTCCTGAAACTGGCACTTGTATGGTCCGCTATGATTAAAAAAAAAGAAGCCATTTAATATTTAGTAACAAAAATAAATTTTCTTTAATGTTGTATACATACTAACAATGCAGACAGACCTATCCATGCGATTAAAATAGTTACATTCCCTATACCTACTTCATTTTGTCGTCACTTGGCTGAACAAACACTACAATAGAGTTGGACAGTTAAATCAACGTCAGTACAATAGCCAGCGTCTGCCAATATATATCCTATCTAAACAACAAAGGCAACTTTAGTCGTTACAGCTATCTCTTATTACAAAAACAATATTTGTCTTTATAAAATCGACTTTAAAAAGTATTTGACTGTCTTCCACTTTAATATTTGGGGCTAATGTCTCTTAGGAGTCGAAACATGTAACATATTATGAAGGCAAATAATTATTGCTTGCATAATAAACGAAAGTTGTGTTTTGAGTTAAAATTGTCTTTGTTGCTTAGGTTGTGAAACACAGCGGTATGTCTTTTCCACAGATAGATGAGTGGCTTGTTTAACTTTACGATTTGTTTTATCTCTTAGGCCTATTCTACCATCGATACTTTGGTCCTCATCATAGGTCTAGTCTCTTTCCATGAGATTTCCTAGCCAAACCCATGTATGATCGACAGCCATATTAATGAAACACATGAGCAACATGGCTACAATGGGACACATTCCGTGGTTTTCCCATTTCCTAAGTCCCACTATAACAGGAATGCATCAAATCGCTGGCACCGCCCAGCCTTACGATTGGATGATCTATCCACCAATCAACACCGCCTCAGGGCGGTGCCCATGCTTAGAAAATTGCAGTGTGTACACCCGCGCCCTTTAGTTGCCGAGAGCTGCCTGGCGTGGTGAGTTGTGTGTGATGTGAAACAGTTCCCTAACACGGGACTGCGAACTGGCATAGTGACCATAGGAGGAAGATGACAGTGACCAATTTTGGCATGATGCGGCCATGCTTTACTGGATACCCCTTCCAAGGTATGGACCGCAAATATACTCACTATTAAAGGAATTATGAAGGGCCCAAGGAAAAACACGAAAAATTCAGTCAGGTCAGACATAGGAAAGGCGGTAACCGACGTTTATTTGTAACTGCGATGTGCGAGCAAAAATGTTACAAATTTCTGTTGATATTGCTTATGTGTGGTGAATATGTAGAGTGATGCCTTGTGGAGTGTGACATCGTGTAGTCTGGTAGAAATTTACTATCGTTTCGGACGGACGGACTCCGCCATGTTCGGGGTAGACAGACACGCCTGGTTCCTCATAAATTTCTACCCGACTACACGGTGTCACATAAGTTAATGAAATCCAACAAGATGCAACAGTATGCAGATATTTATTTACTGCAAAATCACTCTACGTGTTTTGGGTGTCTACCGCACCCATCATCAGGAGTACATAACACTGTAAATGCAGCCTCTGGTACAGGTCAGATATTATGTCCTGTACCAGAGGCTGCATTTACAGTTTTATGTACTCCTGATGATGGGTGCGGTAGACACCCGAAACATGTAGAGTGATTTTGCAGTAAATAAATATCTGCATACTGTTGCATCTTGTTGGATTTCATTAACTTAGAGCTACGTTGCACGCAACCACGAATATAAAATTAACGGTGTCACATGTCGGCATTTTTCATAGTCACATGTCTACATGTCAATTATTATCAGATACAATACAATAGGCCGCAACAAAATCTTTCGCTAAGCATTATAGGCCATAGGCCAAACTTCCTACGACGTGTCAAAACTCTTACGTCGGCCTAGACGATACGTTGATATTGGAAGCAGCAATACAAAATATTCGCAGCTTCCGCAAACCTGACCGCGAACATTATTTTATTCGACAACTGGCTGAGGTATATCTGTGCAGACTCTGGGTGATTCAGTTCACTCACAGCTCCATCCGGTGGAAAACGCCTGCAGAGCTCCATAGCTTATGGACTCGATAGACCTCTAAGCAACTTAGTCACACTAATATGGATTGAAAAAGGCGAAATTATAAGTGCGTACATCATTAAGTTTGAGAAAATAAATCCAACCAATCGGGTAAGAAAACAGATGGAAATATAGAAACGTATCTGAGGCTGTGTTAAGAAGAGAGGCATTGGGGGATGGTAGAAATATAGAAACGTATCTGGGACTGTGTTAAGAACAGAGGCATTGGGGGGATGGTAGAAATATAGAGACGTATCTGGGGTTGTTTTTGGAATTGAGACCTTTGGGGGTGGTGGAAATATATCTGAGGTTGTGTTTAGAACTGAGGCCTTGGGGGTAGTGGAAATATAGAAATACATCTGAGGCTGTGTTTAGAACTGAGGCATTGGGGGAAGGTGGAAATATGGAAACGTATCTGGGGCTGTTTTTGGAACTGTGACCTTTGGGGGTGGTGGAAATATATCTGAGGTTGTGTTTAGAACTGAGGCCTTGGGGCTAGTGGAAATATAGAAATATATCTGAGGCTGTGTTTAGAACTGAGGCATTGGGGGATGGTGGAAATATAGAAAAGTATCTGGGGCTGTGTTTGGAACCTGGGGGGGGGGGGGGTGGGGGGGGGGGGGGTAAGCCGTGCAAAAAAGAAAGATTATTTGTAGAAGAAGCAAAAGACAGAAAGGGGAA
>Ga0136643_10020315_pt1 | contig 10045 bp, 8 predicted proteins | sample TergutLab28metaG_FD_96883 | JGI IMG/M metagenome (GOLD analysis project Ga0136643, IMG submission 96883) | Labiotermes labralis P1 segment gut microbial communities from Petit-Saut dam, French Guiana - Lab288 P1 (version 3) (version 3) | ecosystem: Host-associated > Arthropoda: Insects >... | reverse complement strand
TATTACAGTCAAAATGCCTAAGGGTAATCGGCGACTACCCCAGACGAACCCCCATACACTATCTTCACTCCACTCTCTCACTTGAGTACATTCATACTTTCATCTACTGGCTGAAGGAAAAATTTTTTCAGCAGTGCACCACACAATCCAACCCTCTTATTTCTCAAATAGGAAATTACTCCCTACCCGACCTCCTCGCACAGTACAGAAAATACACACAGAAACGAACAAAACACCTCCTATTGTAGATTTTACCTAACATCCGGAGTGTTTTTTACATTGTATTTCTTTTTCACTGCTGTAACCCTTATGTATGTATCACACCACACATACATGAAAATCCAAAATACTGTTGTAAATTGGTTATCGGAACAATTTGTGTATCCTACATGTACTTGTAAGAACTTCAAACGCAATAAATCACATTTAAAAAAAAAGACCTACCTTACATACACTGATTGCGAAAACAATAGATGCACAATCTCCTACCTGTTTCGGCACTTCTTTGAGTGCCATCATCAGGGAGCCGTGTCGGTTAAAGTTGCGTCTCTCGAACTGGTCCGTAATGTGATGCACTCACTGACTGACAGAATCACTCACTAGCACACGTACACACACGTGTGCTAGTGAGTGATTGCCTCACTTTACGGACCAGTTCGATGGGCAAAACTTTAACTGATATAAAGACTCCCTGATGACGGTACTCAAGAAGGAGGAAATTGTATATCTATTGTGTTCTCATGCAGTGCTTGTAACGCTGGTCTGATAAATTGAATTTTGCATAATGCACGGTACGTACAGTATTAAAACAGTAAAGCCTCTTTGAAAGGAACCTCAATTGAACGGAAGCCTTCATATTGTCAAAAGAATTGTGTGCTGTGGGGAACGTAGAGTCAAATGAACTGCAGTAATTCGTAAAGCGAACAGGAAAGCCAAACAAAACTAAAAGAATGGAGAGGACAGAAAAGGATAAAAATAGTGTAATAGAACATTGTTCCCCTCCTCTTTTATAATTGTGCTACGTATTGTGCTGAGAGGCATGCGGTGGGGTTGTTGTGTGAGGCACCGCGCTGTAGGCCGGAATGTCGTGGGTTCGATTAGTGTCATTGGAGTTTTTCATTGATATAATCTTTCCGGCCGCACTATGGCACTGGAATCGACTCAGCCTATAACAGAAATGAGTAAAATGCTTAGGGCTGACGAACTGAACACATTCATGTGCCGATTGTCTTGAAATCAACTCTCAGGAACCCTCAGGGCCTGTACAGAGAGTGCTTTACCTTCCTACTGAAATTCATCTGAGAAGACGCATTCCTGTCGCATATGGAAAACAAATACGCCTGACGCTTGACTTCTAATGTGTAATAAATACTTGCTGAAAAAAAGATAAACAGAGAAAAAATACTCATAATATTATGTGTTATTTGGTCTACGCCTATGAATTCCTAAATTGTAAGGTGACTGCATACACGAGGTCAATGCTGTAATGCAATACATGTTGTGTGTATAATTATATATAAAACCCAAAAGAAGGACTACATATTTCAAAATACAGTCATTTTAAAAGGCAATACATGAGTATTAGTACAGTGTAATAACAGTGCTTGTGTACATTTACAGGTATTTTCGTTACTCTTAACAGTGCGCAACAATTTTCTTCGTTTCTGATATAAAACTCTTAGCATAGCCAGTCAAAAAAGCACAGATGAGATACATCTTATTAGGGAGTTTATTTTTCATTATAAATGTGTTATCGGATAATCGATGTTATCAGTATCGTCATCATTAATTACAGTATATTCGTAAGCAGTCTATAATGCTTAATTAATATTTGCGTTCAAGACAATTCGGGTGAACCACTCAACGTGCGGATGTATAAGTAAGACACCACTTAGGCAATGCAGCGAGTGCCCTAGGGGCTGGGTGACACAGGAATCGTGTTTCATTTTCTGGAAAAGACGAGCAGCCTTCCTGGCTTTGGGGCCCAACTAGCCTTCTATTGAATGGGTAGAGGAAGTAAATCGGCCGGGACATAAATCTGACCACTCACCTTTATATAGAATCAAGCTTAAGAATAGGCAGAGCTATACCTCCACACACACACACACACACACACACACACACACACACACACCTATGCTTTCATGGCGTACACAAGGAAAATACCTTTACCTTTACCATCTTTGCTAAGGTTCAGGCAATCATCAGCAAAATCTTTTGTGTTGTTAGGATGTCTGTGTAACAGAAGAAATGAATCTTCATGAACTCCGTTGTGTGAACCGCAGACCTCGTCTCAGTATAGTTGTGCTTACAATAATCATAATTCAGTCCCTTAAACAAGTATGTTAGTGAGGATGCTGCATACTGCAGATTTTGACGCCACCACAGAATCGTTTAGCTGGGGGGCTTCATCGAAGTGACTGTAAGAAATGGATGGAAAAGGTTTCTGATGTCCAACTTGCGTGTGAGTATAGATGGAAGGGGATACCAAATGGATGTACGATAGAAAAAAAACAGTGGCTGTAACAGGCCCTAGAAGTATTGGGATTCCAAATCCAATCTCCAATATCAGAACGTCCTATGTCTGCCGACTGAATCGAGCTTCTAGTACTTCCTGAGTCATCAAACATTCTTTTCGATCCGTACGTCCATTCTCTTTTAAGAATTCGGAATACAGCATTCATCCTTGTTCTTTTCCTTTCTATTTCTCAAACTTGTGTGGAAATCCCTCACAAAATCCAAGTTATTGTTACACTGCTACATTCGATCTAGTCGAATGGATACAGTTGCAAGAACATCCCCGGAAATGAAGTGAAATAAGCCAGGATGAGTATGTGATGGTGCCTCTCCAGTGCAATGAGAATGAACAAGTATTGGCTGGTGTCTGTGTTGTTCTCAGATGTAGGAGGGCCGCTGACGGTGTGGCGCTAACCATCATGCTTTCCACATGTATTCATCACATCATCCTACGCTCCCTTTTATACAAGTTTATAGTAGAAAGAGAAGCGAGGATCTATCCTCAAACGGCTTCCCATGTTCTACGGTCGAGGGGGATTTACTAAACTGCAATATAATAAAAGTAATAAAGAGGGCACGATTCGCAAAGCGCCCTGACTCTGGCTGACCAAACGCTCCTTAAGGTCAGATTTCATGTCTGTAATGCGTACTCTATAAGAATATTCCCTTGTTACGCTGTAAATTGTGATATTAAAATTCATTTATTGGACGTCAGAGGTAATAACGCTGAAGGTGAAACAGAGTTTTTCGTCTCCACGCCTTGAAGGCACATAGTAGGAGTACAAATGTAATTCCACTCATTCTTAATCTCGGCACTAGATGTAGGTGAGTGGATAACTTCACGCCCCGGCTGCTTTTTTTCCTGATAGAGAATCCCGGTACGCATTGAATAGGAGGCTGAGCGGGGCCCAGAGCCAGTCTGGAAGTTTTGTAGAAGAAAAAAACTCTCTTATCCCTATCTGAATTCGAACCCGGAACCCTCAAGCGCATAGCATATTCGCTAGACGAACTACACACCGGCTCCCAAATAGGACTAAAGTCAAGAAGATATGTTTCTTCAAAAATAGTTAATAATATAGCATTCTTTTTAAAAATGAAATATTTAACCGTTTTAGAAGGTATGTACATGCATACAAGAATAGAATTTGAAACTTAGACGACTTCATGTCTGTAGAGTGTGGTCTTACATACATTCCTGTGTAAAATAATGAGGTAAAAGCCAAACGTCTCTAGAATGGAAGCGTGGAGGTCAACCGGATAAAATGCAGCTGTTCGCCGCCAGATAGCACTGAGTTCATTTGTTATGAATTAGTGTGGTGAGTGTCGATATAACAGAATGTTGCGTTTTCGTACACTTGATGTGTAAGTTTCTTTCTATTGAGCGTCTTCTGAAGTGGCAGACCTTAAGGAGCAGAGAATATATTATACTTTTTTGTGTGTTGCATTTAACAGAAGCAAAGACAAGCCCCACTGTGTCACTCAGGCTAAAACTTGAAATTTCACTTTGTCATTGCGCATGTGTCTCGCGTATCAGATTTTACCAAAGTATGGCAGACAGTTTATAATAGGATAATGTGAAGAGAGTTCGTATATGCCTCGATACGAGGACTTTTTTATGGATCATCGTGGCTAAATATCATAAGTGTCCGAAAACTTTTAGTGAAAGTTTCTAATACAAATTAATGATAAACGTACCCATTTGTTCAGGAGCCAATAAGATGTCATAGGCGAAGAGGTATAGTGCGCTCCTTTTTAATTGTTACAGAACTCCTAAAACGAAATCTGGTAGACGGTGGAAAACACAATGAGAGAAAGGTGACACGGGCGGCCGGTTAAGAGGGTGATTAATGACCGGTAGTGACGCCTCCGTTTTCTTCAGTGACTGCAGTCTTCAGATGAATGTCACGTTTTAGCGAGGCTGTCCTGTTTCGCTTCAGCTGTTGCAAGAGTTCGATCCCATACCTTGCGCCTCCTGAACTCTCTTTCAAAAAATAATTTTTTTTTGACGTTTTGCTGACCGTGCATCTCAGTATATTTATCTCGGTATTTAACCAACTTGATGCACAAAATTTGTTTCACAATAAGTTTTATTTCATGCCTCTTCATGTTTCGAGCACATGTGCTCGAAACATGAAGAGGCATGAAATAAAATTTATTGTGAAACAAATTTTGTGCATCAAGTTGTTTAAATACCGAGATAAATAATTGGTTTTTGTTTAGATCTTTTCCAAAACATTACGATATGTCAATAGATGTAGTTACAGTTACGCATTTATAAGGTCTATAGAATCGAAATATATCATATATTTAGGATATTTCCCCACAATTTCGACAGTTGTGACATTATAACTCGCATATTCGAGTAAATATGTCGTCACAGACCCCTGTTAATCATATTTCGTAGTAAAGTTGATTGTAATTTTCAGGTGTGTCGTCCCCGTTTTGTTGATTCAATAACAAAGAATTTTTGTGTATTACACATACAGTCGACACACAACTATATTTCACCAGGTAGTACAGTAGGAATTGATTGTAGTTCACAAAATTCACCAGATGTACCTACATACGAGATCTGAGGTTCTCACAACTGTGTTGCTGGCAGTTGACATTTGTAGAATGTTTTCCCTTGTGGACTGAAAGCAGTCAGTGAGGTTTCGATGGAACCACAATCATACGAAGAAAACAGCTCATAAATTTAGTTTGAAACGTTCACCTCTAGTCGTTTAGATAGACCTGCTTTAAAAAGAAACACGAAACTAAATGCCAGTACGCATTTTCCTAGTACCACCAACTCGTGTTTTCATCACAAATATCACAGGATGTACAGCTTGAATAGAGAGCAAAAAGAATCTGATATTCTTGTGTTTCCAGAGTACCTGATAGTACATATTGAGTAGTGATCCGGTATGTGACCATGATCAGTAAACGTAAAATGCAGATAAATAATTTTTTTTTGTGGCGCTGCGGCCCAACGCGGGCCATGGCCTCCTCATTCTTGAGGTATCTAGATCACACACAACGACGCATCACAGTCGGTAGGACTCCTCTGGACTAGTGATCAGTTCGTCGCAGATACCTCTACCTGACAACAAACAACACTCACAACAAACAAACATCCATGCCCCCGGTGCGATTCGAACCCACGATCTTAGCAGTCGAGCGGCCGCAGACCTACGCCTTAGACCGCGCGGCTACTGGGACCGGCAGATAAATATTACACTGATCTTAATTATAAGTTATTAATTTTACAGATCCGAATTTCTAATAATCGTTGCCTTTTAATGGCCTGATATTTTAAATTTAAAATAAGACCGCACTTCTGATTTCGTTGGATTGAATAATAGAACTTCTAGACGTACTGTTATTATAATCAGTAAGAAAGATGTTAGTCATTATTCTCAAAATCTCGAAAGAACAGCTCTTGGGCGTATTATATTATAGGCCTCCGCAAAGCGAGGAATATTGTAGTCTGCAGCTGTTGTTTTACAGACCCCATTGACTTCGTCTCCCCAGTTAAGTCAGATGTCACGTTGCCGCTTTGGGTTGTTTGGCATCTGCTTGCGGCGAAGTATTCTGATTTTGAGAGCAGAAGCAAGTCTCTCTTCTATCATTAATGAGACCACATAGATCAGCTTCCGGCATGTAGCATGGTAGGCAACCCGAGAAACTACTAGAACTTCTCCAAACTGTTTCCTTGTCCTTCCCCGAGATGTTTGGATAACTGGACCACTTGGCCATGTCTCTGGAGATGACAAACTTTCCCTACAAACAATAGTTACCCACACTACCCCACGTGCTGCAAGATTCCTTCTCTGCCAGTCTGTCGGATTCTGCTCGACCAGGATTCATGCTTGTGGCATGTACACTGAAATGGGCTGAGCGGCAAATGACACTTGATTTGCAATTTTAAAATAATATCGAAGGTACAGCAGGCAGTGTTTACAATTACAACATTAGGACGAAACGTGGCGGGTTTATTTTTCTCAGCTATCTACTGAAGAGCGGGCGGATTTTCACAAATATTCCATCGGGATTAAACAGTGCAGTTAAACTGCTGTATTTAAGGCAACTGGAATCTTGCGCATGAAAGTAAAAAATCATGCAAAAGATCGATAGGTTTGTATATTGAATATTCGTAAATCTTTGACCGTTTGTACTGTACCTGTGAGGTGCGGAATAAAAAACTATCACTTTTCGAGTATTTAACATTTTAAAAAAGTAGAGAATTCGGTTAAAATTACGAAGAAGATTTTATGGAGTGAAGTCTTTATGCTAATGGTCTAAGACGTTGTTATAATATTTGCTTTAGGTTCTATCCATCGTCAAACTTTATTAAAATCACTACATTTGGAAGTTGATGCTATTTCCGTTTTCAGGAGCGTAGCATAGGATAGAGTAGGATAAGAAAGAAAAATTATTCTGTTGGGTCCCGCTGTGGAGCCTTATCTGGCGTATTTAGTACCTGTCTGCCTACTTATTCAAAACGCAATGGCCTTCTGCTCATTTTTCGTCGTGGACCCAGCCAACAAAAATCAGTTTCCCTAGACCAGGGAACGTGATTTTGTAAAAACCGTCGTGAATTCCGGAAGACGTACATAATGAAAGCTGATTAAGGGAAACATGTATAAATAAACACATGCATCCAGTTTTAATGGCTGTGGAGTGACGCCGTCATGATGTGATTTCACGCAACGTCATAAATAAATTAAGAATAAACTAAATTTGGGAAATGCTTGCTACCACGTCAGTACAGAACTTTTTATATAGAAATAGAGAGTTAATGATAAGAAACTGTATTTTAGCTAGTTGTTTGTGTGTGTGTGTGTGTTAAACTTGGTCTGTCACACTGAGAGAAACCTGGTGCTGAGGAGGATGTTTGTACTCATCAAATATTATTAGAAGGATTGGGTTCTCGGGATATGTGGAAAACTGAATGGGCGTTTTTCATTTAAACTTACGGTCAGACAAACTGAAGGAAAAAGACCACTTTGAAGACCCAGTTGGAGGTGACAGAATAATATTAAAATGCATCTTTAAAGAACAAGGTTGGGGGATACGGACTGGATTCATTTGGCTCAAAGCGTGGACCAGTGGCGGGTTCTTGTTAAGCGAAGATGACGTCTTGGGTTCCACAAAATGTGTAAACAGACTCCAATAGCTGACCAATTATCAGTGTATCAGAATGGACTCTGCCGCGCGGAGTAAGGTAGTTCATTATAAAACTGTGCAATGCGGGCAGGAGTTCTTCATAATTATCTTTGCAACATTCTTGGACATCATGTACTCCTTTTCCGTGCATTAAAGGAATTTTGACACTTGTATAGTGAACCAAGAAATGCACACTGGTAAAATATGCTTTTTCATATACTGTTAATTCCAATTGTCAAATATTATTAATTCGAATTAATAATATATTATTAATTCTAATTAATAATATATATTATTAATTCTAATTAATAATATATATTATTAATTCTAATTAATAATATATTATTAATATTATATATTATTAATTCTAATTAATAATATATCATAGAGCATATTTTAACAATATGCATTTGTTGGTCTATTGTATAAATTTAAAAATTTTTGCACATACTTGTCTCATTCTTCCATATGTACTTTTTTTGACACTTTGTTATATTTCTAACAGTTTCTGAATATTACAGAGATCATTTCAATACATCTGCAGTCTCTTGCTTCAGAAAGCACAAGTTCATGCATAGAGATGACAAGAAAATTGTTGTTGTTGTTTAAAATCAATATACAACACTCATTTGGAATCATGCCTTCGCTTCCGATGTTAAACAGAACAAGTTTTGGCCAGTGTAATTGAAGGCACTGTTTGATTACTCCCGCAGCACGATTACAGGAGGCCGCAGTACATCCAAATCTTCTGACAAATTGCTGGGTTTTGAATGGGGATAATAACCCACATAAGTCAGTGTCTGCATTAAATCCCACTTGCTTGTGTCGAGCTAGAGTTATGCAGGTGAAGGTGAAGTGTCCAAGTGTGCATAACAATAAGCTGTAGTTCGACCGTTACACTTGTATTGGCTCATCAATTATTATCTATCTGCAGCACCGATGAGAACGTTTATATCGAAAGCATGATTTTGGAATTTCCAATGAGAACAAACCACATGTGGCGTAAATTTAAAGAGAGTGGGTGGAAATTGAGATGTATTCAGCATGAAATATTTTAAGAACTGATTCGGACTTTTAATCCGAATATTGTCATTATCTATAAAATCGACGGTGAAAAATGTTGAAGTTCGAATGTCGATCGAATTAAAGTATACTTCTTCTTCTTCTTCTTCTTCTTCTTCAATTGGCACTACAGCCCATTGTGGGCTTTGGCCTGTCGAAAAATGTCCTTCCATTTTTTTCTATCTGCCACCAACTCACTCTATCTTCTCACTCCCAGCACTTGAAGATCTCTTTCTACTTCCACTTTCCATCTTTTCCTGGGTCTTCCCATTCTTCTCGTCCCTTCCAGTTCTTGAGTGAAGATCTTTTTGGTCATCCTATCCTCCTCCATTCTCTCTAGGTGACCTAAGCAGCTTATCCTTTGCCCTTTTATCCACGTTATTATATTGCTCATCTCTTCTAGTTCTCGATTCGTCCGACTTTTCCATTCCCCGTTTTCATATTTAGGACCACATATTCTTCTAAATTAAAGTACACCATCAAACAATATACCCCTCATTTTATGTTGGTACACGTAACTTGCCCTGTGTTAGCAGTCAGAATGATGATCAGAAGGATTCGTACGTACAGATTCTTCAGATCGGATCAAATTCAGTGATAAACTAACAGTTTATCTCTAATCATTTTGCAGTAACTGTATGACTGTCTTGCGTTTGAAAGGAGCAGATCTGTGTAATTTTGTGCAATGAGGTTCCTTTTAATCTCTTTCTCTGTAGCCAAAGTAGTTTCTTTAATTGTATTTGAATTGGAAGATCCAAGTTTCTTCCGTTTTTTTTTTTAGGTATTGAAACTTGGAAAAGGAGTCTTCAGAAATACAACAGAAAATTACCAAATTATTAAAACCTATACATATAAGAACATAATTTTAATACGTAAACGCCAGTAACATTAAGTGAATGGGTTGAACATGCCGAATATATGCTGCTAAGCAATGTTTACTAATCAGTGAATCAATCAACCAACCATTCATCCAACCAACCAACCAACCAACCAACCAAGCAGCCAGCCAACCAGCCAGAAAACTGACCAACCCATCGACCGACCGATCAATCAATAAATCACTATCTTAATCATGATTGTAATTAAGTTTATTGAATTTTATGTTTCTTTCACCGTGCACTGTGATATAATTATACAATATAAACCAACGAGATGCGCATTTCCTAAATTAATATTTTAATTTAAAATTTTTTTGAAGCCTTCTACACGTTTCGAACCCGAGGTAGGCAGGACAGTGTGTATCGAACCCGAGGTAGGCAGGACAGTGTGTATCGAACCCGAGGTAGGCAGGACAGTGTGTATCGAACCCGAGGTAGGC
>Ga0136643_10020310_pt1 | contig 10046 bp, 5 predicted proteins | sample TergutLab28metaG_FD_96883 | JGI IMG/M metagenome (GOLD analysis project Ga0136643, IMG submission 96883) | Labiotermes labralis P1 segment gut microbial communities from Petit-Saut dam, French Guiana - Lab288 P1 (version 3) (version 3) | ecosystem: Host-associated > Arthropoda: Insects >... | reverse complement strand
TGTGGGGGGGGGGGGGGGGTGGGGGGGGGGGGGGGGGTGGGGGGTGGGGGTTGGGGGGTGTGTGGGGGGGTGTGTGTGTGTGTGTGTGGGGGTGTGCGTGCGCGCGCGCGTGTGTGTGTGCGTGTAACTTTGAAACGTTTCTGGTAATACAAAAATAGGTTTAAAATAACACGTACACATAAATAATTTCTAACCAAAAAACAAATAAAAAAGGTTAAGCTCGGAGGATAATCGTGCACATACAGGTGTCTAGGTTTGTGTTAAGAGGGGTACCAGTTTGCATTCCATCGGCCTGCTAACACTACTGTCTGAGGGTCTTCGTGAAATTTTTCAATCCGAGCAAAATAACCACGCTACAATAATCCTTGACGGCCGGCCTCCCTCACATCCGTAACCCACGCAACATTCTAGACCTTCTTCCCATCTCATCCGAAGCTGCAAAGTCCCACGCAACAAAGCAGCCTTGTCAGTAACCTACCCATTGCCAAATTCGTGGAGCAAGACGACGGCATTGAAGTCTTTCTTTCCTGTCCGAATCACAAGTTACTGATACACAGCGGGACCACAGCCTTTCTTCCGGAATCTAAGTTGTGAAGAAATTAGGTTACGTATCAGATTTCACTTTTCCCCCGTCGTGTGCTATCTGAAACTAAGCGACGCTGACACACTATGAGGATCCTGGTAAAAGGATTCAGATCAGACATCACTAAGTCCAAAAGAAAGAAACCCACAGCCATAAAGAGATCACAAAATGTGCTAACTTACTGTTCATCTTGTCTCACGTACACAGGAACTTACCTGAAAAGAAAAACGAAAAACGTAAATAATGATCATAACTGTAAAACTGATAAAGTAATTATGTGTGTAAATTTATAAAAACGCATGACAGTAAGATTCAACGACATAGGGACAATCGAGCAGGCTGGTGTGGCGGTAAAGTTCTAGATTTGTATTCTGAAGATACCCAGTTGGGATCTCGGCTGGTGTATCAACTCTCTCACCGCAGTTCCTTCAGGCAAGTTCTGGACTACCTCCATTGGGCCACACAACAGTTTACCCCAGTTCTAACTCCTCATTCCTCTCCCATGCTACAGCTGATGTAATACAACCTGTGATCTTCATCCTAACCTAAACGACAAATGGCCAAGCGTAGTCCGTGCGGAGTTTCAGGCTCGCACAGTCGAAGGTTCGAATCCCATCTAAGCCATAACGTGTCTATCTGTGTAAGACGATCACCATCTCCAATCACCATACTCCATATTAAAGTCAGCACCAACGCAAGACAAAGTGATCTAAAAAACAGAAAGTCGTCGAATGGATAACGTCACTTCTTCATATCAGAGGGGGTCCGGAAGCGAATCTTAGAGCAGGGAGCATCCGATATGACACCTTCTTCACGCCTCTCCTAATCCCTCTTTATGAAGGAGTGTAGAGTCCTTAAAATTGGCCACGACCGTTTACATTCACATATATTGCTTTTCGTAATTCAGAATAAACCAACGTTTGAGTTTTGTGGTCAATAGCATCGTTAATAACACAGGACTCAAACAATACTTCAGGTCAGATTCCCAGGAAAGAAATTCGAGGAAAAAAATCGACTGGGCTAACGTTCTCCACGTTGGATATAACTAATTTCCAATGACATGTAAATAAAAAATATTTTTCGAAAGTATCCAAGTCATGAACTTATTATTTTAAACACTCTTCAAAGGGATGTAAAAACGTCGTTGCTTTTAATTAATTGATGGCTTATAGACCTAAGGGGAAGCGGAGGTGCAGCACCATACATTTTTGATCTCGCAACCATATAAGAAAGTTTCCTCTGCACGTTCTGGTGGCTTTTCTCTTCGAGAAATAGCCCCTCTGACACCCCTTGAACAGGATTGTAGGCACGCCCCGAGCGGCCACAAATTCAAAGATGATCGAGAGCTGGAAACAGTTGCGACTCGATGGCCGATAATAAAGGTCACAGATTTCCACCAACAGAGTATAGAATAGTTCGTCCCACGACATAATAAATGCCAGAACTGTGCGAAGGACTGTGTGGAAAAGCACTGCAGTAGCGGTACAATTAAACCTAAAGTGTTCTTACTTGAGATGAGAATAAAGAGCCAAATATATATATATATATGTATATATATATATATGTATTTTAAATTTATTTTGTAACAATCTTCGTATGTTAGGTCGGTAAAAGGAGCTTGTTACATTGCCTATGTCCTTGGTATCGCAAAAGCAAGCAGAGAGGAGTGATGGACCCTGAATAATTACACTAGCTGCAGAATCTGAACATCGTGGGCAAATAGGCCAGTAATTAAATATTCATGGGCGAAGAACACGGCAATTTATGCTACAAAAATAGAAAGCACGAGTAAATTACCGCCAATAGTGGCTCGGTTGCACGACTAAAGTATGCCTAGGTTTTGCGTGCAGACAAGAAATGTGGTACTACAAAATTCAAATAGAAAATGACACTACATAAGTATGTACCTCTTTACACGTCAGTGGAATGTACTGTACATGTATGCAGCACACTATGAGCCACCCTGCACTGCACATTATATATGAATCGTATGCAACACAGCAAGTTCTTTGGGCTAGGCAGGCCTACCGAATTAAGATACTGGCTCAAACATTTGAGTCTTTACAAAACCGTAATTTAAAATTATATTTGCGTAACGTTTACGTATATCTTGCCCTTACATAACACTACATTTCGTAGAAAGGCAGAAGGAAAGAAATAACGGACAGAAAACAAAGGAAAAGAAGGAAATGAAGACACAAACTAATGAAAGGGGAAAATCCTACTCATTTGGACGCACTAAATAAAGCCAAATCCTACTGAATATTAGCTTTATGTAATGGACTCAAGTGATCAGCTTTTCCTCCATTCATTACCTGAGAACGAAGATAGATTTTGTAAGAAACGCGCTATTCTTATGTGAGACAGAGACAATTTCTGAAATGTCATGTTTTTGTAATACTGATATTTAATCAAGTAACGGGTAAAATCGAACTGGATTGTCACAGTATCCATAATGTATCCCGCAATTTCACATGAAGAAGACAAGAAAGCAGCCTGCATGCTGTACAGAAAAGCAGACACACTGCACCTGATTCCGTTCATACTGGCGTTGTTTCCTAATTCGCGTGAGCTCTTTAGATTCTTTTTGGTAAATCCAAACAAATACAATTACATGAACTTGCAGGCCATACAGGTAATCGAAGCAAACACGCCATAGCAGGGGTGACCACAATGCCTATCGCGCAGTTGCCTGTAAAAATAATTTCAAGTTATTTGAAAGTTTTCCTTTGCGTGCATTCTTCTACATCCGACACTTCTACAATATTCCAACCGAATGCACACTTGTATTTAAGACATATTTTTATCACATTTCTCCTACATGTTTCGGTGTGTTATGTGCACCATCTTCAGGGTGAATCTCTTATAAGAAGCACATGGTTGTGTACAAGCGATACTAGATCCTGTATAATATATTATGAACCGTCAATGCACAACATACATCAAGACAAGATGTAATAATTACAATTAGGTGATGTTTGGCTACATGTTGCGGCCGTAACCGGCCATCTTCAGGCCAACTAAGAACAATATTAAGGTACAGTGAAAAGAGTACTCAATGGGATCCCACTTCTTTCACATTAAAACTTGATAAAATTGGATCCCATTGAGTACTATTTTACTGTACCTTAATATTGTTCTTAGTTGGCCTGAAGATGGCCGGTTACGGCCGAAACATGTAGCCAAACATAACCTAATTGTAATTATTGCATCTTGTCTTGATGTATGTTGTGTATTGACGGTACATAATATATTACACAAATCTGATATACACAACGGGATGGCCTCTCTCAAAAAATACGAGATTCTCCCTGAAGATGGTGTACACAACACATCGAAACATGTAGGAGACATGTGATAAAAAATATGTATTAAACCTATATGTGCATTGGGTTGGAATATTGAAGAAGTGTTTAATACTGTGGTAGTTTACATGCACATGCGACTTACCGCAAACGGTATTATGAAATATTTTCTTAAAAAAAGAGGAAAACTCCCAAGTAACTGAAACTGGCCTATTGTACTATTTTAGCCATAGATTACGGGACTGCACAAGCACTGGTTCCTTGTAGCGCTAACAGAAAGTGCTGGCTCGCTTCTCTCAAAGAATGAGCAGTGTTGCTACCGCACGTTTGACGTAACACAGCTTTGCCAAACTTGCCTCCTAAAGTGTGGTTCCCAGAGCTCGTCTAACTGGCTACCCCTGCGCTATAGTCTTTGTTCTAATTACATGTGTTTAGTGAGAAAGAAAGAGCACAAGAGACCAAACGTATGCAAGTGTCACTAGCACCGGAAATGACAGTAACGCAGTAACTAGAAAAGTCCATCACTATAGTCTGTTTCCATCCAACCGTGACATAACATATATATATAGACAGACATTACTGATGTTACCGTGACTATCGAGATTGAAAGTTAACACAACAACGTAACGTATTTCTAAGTTCAGTGACAACTGCGAAGTTTCCATTGTCTTGTGTGCTGTTCTGCAAGAACGCATTGCACACCGGAGGTATAGACCGCGACCTGGCTCTTATGCTCTTGTAAGTGATGTATGGAACAGGTTAAGAGGAAACGGAGTGGCCAAGACAAACAGAAACATGTGTCGCATTCTTAGGGTTCGGAAGGCATCGTTTCCTACTAAGACACTTTCCTCTACAAACACAGAAAAATTAAAACGTACAAAACTATACGAGAATAACTTTACGTTTTTGAACAAAGAGTGATAAATCTGGACAGGAAGCTGAAGATAATTGCGAGACCTTACAGTGATAACAGTGACACGAGGATGGAGAAAAATTACATGACGAAGTGATCTTTTTATTGCTCTTCCAAATTATCTCATTTTATCCTATTTTATTCAGACATATTTTAGCCTTGTACAGTTTTCATATATCCCGTTTCAAGTATGCACAACGTAAACCGTTCTTTCAATAATTGCAGATTGGAAGTATTTCTCCTGATAATGGCAGTTTCTGCCGAAACTGAGAGAAGTAAATGACAAAAAAGTACTTACTTACCGAAACACACGGTGCAACAATTAGATACTTCTCAAAATGATGTTAAATACACCATGTGAGGAGGGGCTCATGAAATTGTACCTTGTGTCGGATAATATCAGTGTGATTAAATCAAGTTGAATGAGACTTGCAGGAAATTCAGTATGAAAAAAAGACATGAGTATCGTACACAAAATTACAGTTGAAAAACCCGAGGGGAACGGGCTGTTTAAGAGACACAGACCTACAAGTTAGGATACTATTAAAGTGGATTAAAGAGAAATTCAGTGTCACGGCGTGACATGGATTAATTTGGCTTTGAACGGGGACAAACGACAGGATCTTGTGAATATGTTAATGAGCCTTCGTGGTGCAATAAGGGTGAAGAATTTCTTTACCACTTCCGCGACTGTCAGCGTCTCGGAAAAGACTCCGTTGTATGGAATGAGCCAAATAATAAGAAAAACTGCACGTGTGTACAAACAATATTCGTCCATCGGAAGATTACAGCATCCACGAAGAAATGAGGAAATAACATCGAACACGAAAACAAGGAAATAAACCGGTAACGTAAAGGAAAAAGATATCTAAACTGTAAAATCAGGAAAATTTGTAGGCCTACTCGGATCACGGAAGCAAAGCGATCGTAAAAACTCTCCCTTATTTTACAGACATCTTACTTTAATACAGATATAAATAATTAATTACGTATTGTGTTGAAGAAATAAGATAAAATCACAAAAATACTCGTATATTGGTTGATTGGTTTGACGTCAGTGGAAATGGCAGAGAGCCATATTATGTCTCTATAAATACAAACAAAGTGCAACAAAGAACGGAACAGACACACAAACACACACACACACACACACACACATCAGAAGGACCGAATGCGTGAAGACTTGAATCATTCTTTTATAGCGACTGCCAAGTTCTTCGAGCGCAGAATACATCGAGAATAGCTTGAAGGAAAGACACACCGTTACAGAACACCGCGGTTGACAAATGCAGTCCAATTCAATGACCGTTCAGCTATAATTTACAGGGTTTCGAAACGAATAACACGTTTCAATAAGCCTTGTACTTCGAGATAAATATTCTAACAGCGTCAGGAATATGCAATCAATAAAACATCTTCGCTTTAGTCAAAAAGTAGGACAGCGCTATTAAAATACAGCGGATTCATAGCGAAATTATGCCCATCATAAAGTCTTCCCCAGGAATGGTTCACAGGTTTCCTACAACTAAAATACGTACGAAGTGCATAACTGGTTGTCACAGTTAACAACACCCTCTCAAATACAGAGATTACATAGCGCCGAAGGAGACAGGTAAATTTTGAGTTGTGTTTCTTTCTGCGGGGGTAACTGTCCCCTCCAACAACGGGCAGATCGGTTCTGAGGCCCACCCAGCCTCCTATTCAATGGTGACCGGCGGATCTTCCCTCGGGCGTCAAGTGGCCGGGGCGTGACCAGTCACCTACATCAGGCGCCAAGGTGAAGAATGAGTGGAGCCGTGCAGCTACTTCCCTCACAAACCTTCATGGCGGGAACAGGGACTTTTTTGGGGGGGGGGGGCATTTCTTCACACAATTTTAACCGCACTCCTTGTATCTAATAGTCGAAAGACTGCGCACTGAAAATTGCGCAGTAAGGGCGGATGTCTTCCAATATCCTACCTCATTACTATTCAGCTGAGACATTCAGTCTGCTGGCATGTCAGGCAGCGTAGGTATTTCTTACTGACGTTACGGCACAGCCTACAAGTCCCATCTTCAGGGGCAAGCAGTACTTGGACAGCTTGCCCCTGAAGATGTGGTCACCTACACCGCGATAAAAGCTTGAAATAATAATAATAATAATAATTATTATTATTATTATTATTATTATTATTAATTGCAATTGGGTTGTCACCCGGTGGCAGTGGTTATTTTACATGTATACAAAATATGAAGCTGGTTACTAATAAATTTAAATCGGGAGGGCTACATGAGAAGCATGTAGTGGCAACTTGGAATCTTGGGAACCATCTCAGCATTTGCTTATAGACACAGGTAAACCAAGAAAAACCTGTGTCGAGGTGGCTGGTCGCGGGACCTTCCGAATACTGACTTCTAGTCAGCAGTCCGGCATCTAAAGTAAAAACGGCAATAAACACATAGCACAACAAGTACACATGAACACATTAGATGACAACAATACACACAAGACAACTAAACAACAATTCACACAAGACAACAATTCACACAAATCTCGCATAGTAGTCCACTTTTTGCCAGGAAGGACTGAGGACAACCACAGTCATGACTGCCAGCTTCAGAACCGAGAAATGAAACTGGGACTTTCAAATATGGATTGTTAACAGCCTGTTCATAAGGTTAGGTGAATGAGATGGGAATGCAATCATGAACAGCGAGTACCTGGAAGGAGATGGTAGTGTTCTGATGTAAATATAGCCACAGTATTTGTCTGAAGGGCATGAGAAATTCGAGACAAACCCTATACAGTAAAAAAGCACACAGCTGAGATTCCGGCCCGAAATCTCTAAAATAACATTCTTGCTGGGAGAGGGCATGAATATAATCAGACTCAAGACAACAATAATGATTCTTCGCATTAAATAAGATAGAAATTATTGAACAGATAATAAAATAGATGCCCAAGGAACTACCCTGTATCACAGAATTAGTTAATTTAGTATATCAATAGCAAATAGTTTCAATAACGAATAGAAGAATTAACCGTTCCCATGTCATAAGCCGATAAGTCATCCGTTCCGAATAATTTGGTGTAAAATAATCTCGCGAAAATATAGGTCTAATTCTTAGAGTTTATGTCTAATAATTTAAATTATGTATATAAGTCAAGTAGTCTTTGAAAATTACATATAAGTCAGCATGGATATGTATCAACTGAAGAGAGATTACGAAAATATCATCGTCCCGAATAGTACAAGACGGAGCATAGAGGGCAGGAAACCTCGTTACACCGGGTAACACGTGACACAGTTCTCTAAATGACGGCACTAAATACCAATGAGTTTCTTGAAAATGAAAAACGTTTCTGACAAATCAAACACCAGCCAAAACTTCAAGTCGAAAATAAGAACTGTATTATGTGGCATGTAGCCTGATAAACGTTTAGGTAACTTCTGAAACAAATACTAATTGAAGTTATATTGGTCAGTAATTAGACCAACTGTAGTTTATGGCTGTGAACCATGGGTCCTCAAAGAAAGTATTATTCAAAAACTCTCTGTGTTTGGGAGAAAAATATTAAGGAAAATATTTGGGTCAACAAAGGAAGCCAACGGTATTTGGAGAATTAAAACAAATAAGGAGTTAGATGAGTTAATTAAACACCGGAACATAATAAATTATGTAATATGTTTTCTTTTAGGTAATTCCCCGGCGTCTGAGTTCTAATAGCCGACGTTTCGGAACCCTCTATAACGTCGGCTATTAGAACTCAGACGCCGGGGAATTACCAGAAAGAAAACAAATTACATATAGAACACGGCGAAAGCTTAAAATCAAGAATAATAAATTATGTTAAAGCCAAACGATTGAGTTGGTTTGGACACACAAATAGAATGCCCGAAACTAGCATAGTAAAAAGAATACACAAATGGAAACCATTCACAGGAAGACCAGAAGGAAGGCCCAAGTCTCGATGCGAAGATGATGTCAGGAATAATCTGAAGAAGATGAAGCTTGTGAAGTGGGCAGAACAAGTACAGGACCGCCTTAAATGGAAGGATATTGTCGAGAGGCCAAGACTCTCTCAGAGTTGTAGCGCCATAGAAGAAGAAGAACTTCTGAAACAACGTACGGTCACCACCCACCCTAACGTCTGTCCGATACATAGGTCAATTTCTACCAGACTGCACGCAGTCACTTATCAAATAACGGTATTCTTCATAAGCCACCACCACGAAAACTTGGAATCTGTTGTCTAAAGCAGTTTGCGAGGTTTCGTAAATTAATTTTGATCGCATTTAACAACATGTTTGATCAGTTCAATATAAATGCCAATATTATTATATCCGCCGAGTAAAAAATCCGCATAAATATCCCCCAGCAACAGCACGCTAAAAATGTTAAATGCACTGCAAAGGAATAGAAATTTGGGAGTTCTGATAAGATTGCACAAAGTCATCGAAGAACATATAGTTCGAATGTTTCCGTTCCCCATTGCAGTACCGCTAACCGAGGCCCTCAACAGTACGACAGAAGTTCCAAGCAATGCCCAGCGCCTGCACAAAGCTGTGACCACCTCAGGAAAGTGTAGATAAACTAGATACATTAGAAGCATGACAAGATGGTGGAATGACAATGTAATCAACGCCTTCTTTGACGTATACAACCCAAATAACCTCGAGACAAAACACTCAAAAGGAACTTCCATAAGTAATGTAACTACGTACTTGTCTACAGGTGTGTATGCTATTTTGAGTGATTTAAAAGCATACCCTTGCTGCGGGGGTAATGTTGTCTGAAACAGATAACTGCCTCATAATACGACGTGTGAATTGCTGAAGTCAAGGGAGTTTCATGTATTTGTAAACCACTTCTCTTACGCAGTAGAGAATTTGGTTGAGGTCTCTCTCTGCGTCACAAACGAGCACATATCCGAGGTAAATACGGAGCAATCATTAAATTTACCTATAGTTAATTTGCAAAGGTTTCATTGTTATAGTGAAATTATAGAGTTACAAATTATTATAAAACTAGCCTATTTCTATCTTTATCGTTGCACCGTGCATTTCGTACAGTCATTTAATCAGCACACCAACTAATGCACATACATACAATTTTTTACATTAAAATATTTGAAATCGCTCCAACATGTTTCGATCCTAAGATCATCTTCAGGGAGCTACACTGTTCCTTGCTAAAGTCACATTTTTAACAACACTCACTGATTAATTTCCTTATCTACACTAGGTGTTGTGGCAGCATGCTG
>Ga0136643_10020303_pt1 | contig 10049 bp, 7 predicted proteins | sample TergutLab28metaG_FD_96883 | JGI IMG/M metagenome (GOLD analysis project Ga0136643, IMG submission 96883) | Labiotermes labralis P1 segment gut microbial communities from Petit-Saut dam, French Guiana - Lab288 P1 (version 3) (version 3) | ecosystem: Host-associated > Arthropoda: Insects >... | reverse complement strand
GAAAATGTTATGGCTTCTGGAATTTCATCCTTTATATCTGTGGCCTCTTCAACTTTAATACTGACTTCTTCAGTTCCATCAACATCACACTTTACACCAGTCTCACTACAGGCACCAGTTGCACCTTCCACAAAACACATGCAGTTCTGTAACACAGCCCATACAAGTCATGGTTTTTCACTCTCATTACATGAAACAGGACACACCTATTATAAGCAAGTTGCACTCCATAAAACTGATAACAGCTGTTTGTTTGAGTTTTATAAATTAACAATTTAAAAATATGACTCACAAACAACATCCAGGACTCTTCTACAATTATGGCTGCTCTACTAGTCCAAACGTTTTACAAAACATAAAGAGTGATTACCATTATAAAAGATTCCATATAAAAATGTGAACACAATATTCATTAAATCAATATACCAACAAAGTTGTCTGTGTCGTTTGTTGGTGATTGTGCTGTACGGATAAACCACCCCACTCCCTCTTACAATAAACCTAACAAAAACAATCCAATTTTTCCATTCTATTTCTTTAAAGCATTGACTTTTACATTATCCGCCCTTGTATCCCAAGTGGTTCCTCCTGTTCAGGGTTTCTAAGCCACAAGTGTATTACCTTCTTCTGTACCACATGCATGCTACATTCCACATATGTATTATCTTCCTTGCTATGATTATGTTAATAATATATGGTGAACAGTAACAGTCATGAAGCTCACTACAGAACCTTCCATATCCCCCTATTCCTACCTCCGTCTCACACAAAATTCCCCTTACCACTCTGCTATCACAAGCATTCAATATCTTTTCTCCTCTTGATGGAAGACACCAAGTTTCACAGCCACACAAAATGCCAGGAACAATTTCAGTTTTATAGATGAGAACATGCAACAATGCGAACTGAGCGGTAGCAAGTATTGCCTGAACCAACTGTTCTTTACTCCCCCCCCAAGATCATGGTCCTTCTCACATTTTGTCAGGATTTAACATGTCTTAAACCAGACTTATCTCAAAGTGACAGTGGTACTTCACAAGCAATGCTACATGAAATACAAACTGCAAGAGGCATGACCATATGGACTGCTCAAAATCTACTCTCCACAGTCCAACTGTTGCATGAATACAGATAAACAGAAAAGCCAGAAATGCTGAATATTTCTTAAATGTGAAAAACACTGAACAAGACATACAACTTAAATTCGGTTCTGTCATTATTACTGCAGATGTCACTGGCTCTTCATTATTTTCTCCTCTTATTGGTGACCCTTGACCTCTTAAAATTTAACATCAGTTACCCCATTTCCACCAAGAGAAGATGTTAGATATGATTCACTACAAGAAATTCCCTTTTACAGAATTTCAAATGAAATTATCATGTTCAGAGAAGCCTTCCAGGAATTCCTGTGATAAATCAAACACACACAATCCAAACCTCCAATCCTACACTTTTAATGATGACATTGTTATTATCTTCAAATCAGTATGGAGCAGCATTCAATACACTGACTGAGATATAAGCTGGAAGATCCGGAGTTAAAATCTTAGGCAGCGGCATACTCAGTACACTGAATATGATATAAGCTGGACTATCTTGGCTTCAAATCTTGATAGGAGCAAGAGCTATGTCTTCTCCAAAACATCCAGACCAGCTACATCACCCACCCACCAGGGCTTTTTCTCTGGCAGTAAAACGGCCAGGGGGTTGAGTCTCACCACTCACATCTGTCTACAGCTAAGTTTAAAATCCAGTGGAGTTATATCTCCACTCAACATGACTGCCTCAATGGCACACATCGGGGCAACTTTATTTTAACTTTACCTCCTACCTATGTACCTCTCCCAAAAGATCACACCCTTTCTGGTCTTCTAAGAGTTTTTATACATTACTTATTTCTAACATGCATATTATTTGACCCATTTATTTCATATTCGGTGATCCAATTACATTAACATTACAAAGAGTTCCAACAATAAACCTTATTCTATAATTTTCTGTGTCCTTCTGATATTAACTTCCTCTATAGGTCAGATATTCTCCTGACCACTTTTCTCTCAAAGTCCCTCAAGCCACATTATTGCTTCAATGTGAAAGGCCACATTTCATACCCATAAAACTGAAATAATGTTTGATTGATTGATGTATGAAACATTAAATTACAAGTGGTACTTCCCTTGAAGTGTGTCACAAAATAAAGTTTTCTTTTCTTAAAAAGTGCTCAAAATCCATTCTCTAGAGTCCATTTTTTTTTTCTTTTTCCACAAGTACAGACTGATAAAGGGGCAGGTAATTCTGGATATAGCCCATATGAAATGTGTATACACTAACCCCAGACACAACTTACCGTGGGTTCTGTCTTTATTACCGAAACTGTCACTGTCTCTTCTTCTGTCATAACATTGACCTTTTCAACCTGAGTAGATGTTACACATGGCTCACTACAGGAATGAAGTTCACCTCTCAGTAAATCCATGTGGTTCTGTAAAACCAGCACATTAATCACAGCTGTGCCCTCTCATGTCATGAAGCAGGGCTCTATTAGAATTATTTTCCACAGCAACAAATTGATAACTCCTTTTTGCAGATTTATTTCACTGCAACTTTCAAAATCACAGAACTCTTCTCTTTTTTACAAAGTACCAATAATTGTTGCTCCATTAGCCAAGCACTTTCATGCCTTCTACATAACCTGAAGGGCCATTACTATGTTCAGAGGAGTGTGCCACGTGTTTGTGTCAGGGGCCAAAGAAACCCAGCCCACATCTCCAACCTTATTTATGTAATACTGATTTTCAAACAATCCTCTGATGTAGGCACAGCAAATCAGTATATATGCCTTATCTCTTGTACATGACAAATCATTACTAGCACAAAAAAAAATGATGATTCTAATGTTACAAAAGGTACAAAGTACATTAAAACGTAAGGGTATAAGAAATGAACCTTAAAATTTGAGACCACAGAATACGAAAGTTTGCATAAGCTTCCGAGGAAACATTTTGTTCTTTGAGCCCTACAAATCTTCAGAATAAGATGATAGAATTCTTTTGTCTGCACACAGGCACATAGCAATAACCATGATTTCTCTCCAAGCAGGATATTGTTCTTCAACACTCTGTAATACAATTATTGGCAGCCTTGTAGGAAGGAAATGCATGCTGGTGTGTATGCTTACAATGGGTTCATCACTTTGTGATTGTGTTCTTATGAAAGTGGCTTACAAGAATTTCAGTAATGGGAATTCAAACCCTCCAAAAGGATGTATCAAATCTGGAATATTAGCCCTTTCTCTGACAGGAATCACATTTATTGTGTCATTTAAACATATCACACTTTATGGAAATTTCTTGTTTCATTTCCACAGAGACAATGGGAAAATTAACTGTGATGCTTCATGTACTGTAACTTCAAATGTTTGAACAGACAGACAGTCACTACCCTAACATCTACAATAATATAAGTAAATTCTGCAAATATTAAGTAATGTGGAAAAACATAAAATACTTAAATAAGTAATAATTAGAATTATAAGGCTCATATAACACACTCTAATGTCACAGAAGAATCCCAATAAGAAGTGCCACGAAGTACTATCAACAGTAAAAAAGCAACGGAACAGCAGCAATATGAATCACAAAGGCATTTGCTTTGACAGTTTACTGTAAAAGTCACAGAAAGCAAAAGTGGAAGTTACTGATATAAGGAACATCTTAATCCACATACTGAAGTGACACTGTAGAAACAGCATCCCTTGCTAACTATCAGATTACTTCTGATTGTGGTGGGCAAAACTGAACAATTTCAGGCACTAATTTAAATGCTGTGTGAAGCCGGGAAAAATGCACATCACTAAAAAAAGTACACATTGATCACAATGCTAAACAGTACACTGCTGATCACAACACTAAACAGTACACTACTGATCATAACACTAAACACATCCAGTATACAGTATTTCCTGAGATGCCAATGGTTGCTCAGCTTATCAAGATGTTCCCCAGAATTTTGTGGAGCCTAAGATTCATTCAAGACTTCATCACAATATCATTCAACACTCTCCTGAAGCATGAATTGTCAAACTCCACCCTGATACAGCTCCTTAAAATCCATTTCAATATTATCCTCCCATATTCACACAGGCCTTCAGAATGGACCCTTTCCTTCATGTCTTCCAATCAAAAATCTGTTGATTACATTCAGTCCCATGCATGCCACACTCCTCACCCATCTTGCCACTGTTCTGCGATAACCCTAGTATCTGACAAGCTGTATAAATTATGCTACTTCACATTCTGCATCCTGTTCCTCCTTCCTACGTTTTCTGTCTTTAGTTCAAACATTATCCTGATTGCTGTTCTCCAACAGACCCAGCTTATAAATTGCACTTTTTAAGTTATTTATACCATGCATTTTCTTACACTGCACATTTTAACCAACAAAATAGACTAATTAAAATGCAATAAAACAGATCACAAAACACACCTCATATTAGGTACCAGCTTCTATATGTTACAGCACCATGGTGCCATCTTTGGGCAGTTTATTAAAAACAGAGGATCGAATTTCCAACACATACATAGGCACCAGTCACCCTCACATTCATCTTAAAAATTAAAAGTCTAAAATGTCAAACTTATAAATTACAGATATTAACAAGTATAAGCCCATACTGCTTTAATAACAACATACAGTAATGACCCTCTTCTCCTATATGTTCACAGTTGTTGATATTTTCTGTTTGTATACAAACATCTGTAACCATATATGATCCAACATAATCTTGTCCAGCTGAAGCAAACTACATCTCCTCTCAGGGTATATAGTGTACTGTTTTTTTTAATAAGCATCCATTTCTGCTGGATCCTTGCAGATTTGGTAAAATAGTTCTCATGTTCAAATGTATTTACTCTCTGTTGATATGCATCTTTGTCTAATATAACTACAGTTCTACCTTTATCTGCCTTTGTTATTATTCGTTAAATTTTATTAGCTTTCTATAAATTTGTTCCATCATGTGTAATTGTCTTTTGTGCAAAATGTTTGTGGTGTTGTCTTTTGTGCAAATGTTTGTGGTGTTTGAGTTTTTGATTTGTGAAATTTTCTTGTGTGTCAAAGCGATAAGTATTTGAGTATCAAGATGTCTGGTAGCATTTTCTGTATCAATGATTTTCTAGTATATATTGTTTTACTGGTTTGTCAACAGGATAATTAAATCCTAATATGAGTATCTCAGTTTCATTTTAATTGAAAGTTAAGTGTGTTAAGTTTTTGATGAGTGTCAAAAAGTTATTTGTTTTTTCATGTTATGTGTTTAGATTGCACAGGTTATCTTATTTGTTGTTCCATTTATCATATGGGATGTTATTCATGTTACTGATTGTCACACTGATGGATGTTTGTATACATAGCCACATACCTTGCAATTGTGAGGCAGATTCCAAGCAGGCTCTACATAATCATTCATTGGGTATCTGTTCCTTCTAATTTGCATTCTTGGTCTAAACAACATATATTGGCAGTACACTACATACCCTGACACGATACACGTCGTACGCTTCATTTGGACAAGAACCCATTGAATCACATACTGTCACTGATGTTTGTATACACAACCCAGAAAATATTAACAGCTGTGAACATGTAACAGAAAAGGCTCATTACTGCAGTGTGTTGTTATTGCAACAATATTTACTTGTACTTGTTAACATGTGTAACATTTTAAGATGTATTTTTTTTTTTTTACGAAAATGAGGGTGACTTGCATCTGGAGTACATGTTGGATATACGATCCTCTGTTAGTAATAAACTGTGTGAGGATGGCGCTTTGGTACCAAAACATGTAGGAGTTGGTACCTAATATGAAGTGTGTTTTGTGATTCCTGATTTACTCTATTTTAATTAGTTCAAGATGTTGTTTAAAATATGGAATTAACAATCCCTTATTTATTTATTACTAAAATCCTGATCCATGTGTGTCTTTCTGAAAGATCCGAACTTTTGTCTCCTGGTTGTAAAAGATGATGATTCTTTACCGTGTTCGCAAAATGCATTTCTCTATCTGATCATGAGCCAGATGAATCCAGTGCACATATTCATAACCCCATCTCTTTATGATTCCCTGTCAGGTTACCTGTTCCTCTTACTGTGCTGTAACATACTAAATTCTCATCTTAAATTTGAAAACCTGGAAAGATGTCTTGCAAGTGCCATGCATTGGTACGTTAAATAGAATCCTGTCTATGCCTAGGTCTCAAAAATGTTCTTTCCTTTTGTTTCCAACTGAATTATGTATGGTTTTTTGACCCCCTTTTTCACTGCTACATAGACATAATGAAATTACGAATTATGCAATTTCATCCACCTTCCCATTACCTCCTCTCTATTAGGGCCCAACTTTCCCATTACACTATTGTTAAACGCCCTTCGTTCCTTAATATGAGAAACCTGGTTCCAAACACAAATGAACAACAGTAAAACTGTCCATTACAAACCTTAATAATTACATTTTCATATTGGAGACAAAAAGGTACAGATAAATTACACAGTAGATGACGCACATAAAAATCACCAAAACAACACGCGTTGTAATGGGTCTCAATAGTATTGAGAGTAAAGCAGTGTCACACCACACAATGCAGAAGTTATGGACTAATATGGAACAATTCTTCTCGAACCAACCACTATAAATACTTTTGTTCCTATTGTGAAGTGAAAGAGAAAACCAACAAGACGCAACAGTTAGATGTTTATTATCAAGGCCTTCTCAACATGTTTCGGGCATCATAATGCCCATCTTCAGGAGACCAAGACGTGTGTTACTGCACGTGGTGTGCTGCGTTGTTGGATGCGAGCACTGTGAAGGTCGAACAGTAACCTGAAGATGGGCATAATGATGCCCGAAACTAGCTGAGAAAGTGTTGACAATAAACATCTAACTGTTGCATCTTGTTGGTTTTCTCTCTCACTTCACAATTTGCTCACGATACACGGTCACGGAAACCTAAAACTTTTGTTCCTGTACGTGAATTTATATTTTTCTAGTGGCTACCGAGAGGACAAGATTACCTACCTTTGCGATTCTTGCCCTTGGACACGGCACGTTCGCTGTTATCCAGTTCGAAGCTACTAGACACTTTAGAGACACATTTAACACGCTGCACGTTCTCTCCAACTGACGCCACTGTAGCAGGCGCGCCAAATACAGCAAAGCAACACGACTCGTGACATTAGTGTCCCACACGGGAGACAGAGGAAATACGGAGACGATCGCAGCGCCACACTCGGCAGACTGTAACATCGTTGCCCATCTTATTATGTATCGAACACATTTACTCGGACTTCCCTAGTAAGCGACAGCGGTTGGTCGCCCTATATCTACTAGCTCTCCGACAACTGTACTTTTGGGAATTCACACAATATTCCAAATATTCATAGAAAACACGGGAAGGGCTCCACGCTAGGACATTATGCTCGAAGACAGAGAGATGTAAAGCATTTGGTTGGGAACCCCTGTACTTCATGTCATCTTGATCAAAACAGTATACAGTGTAGTGTAATATACGTTAGTATTTACAATTGAAAACAATGTTGGAATGGATTCATACAAAAGGAATAACGAAACTTTACATGCTATGAATGAACGCCACGTCTTTCCTTCCGTTGAAAACTGTCTCCAGTAATAAACCTACAATATAAGAAATTTACTACAAAATTTCTAACCAAAATTTGGCAAACGCTCAGTTCCTACCCAGTGTTTATATCCCACTAGGTCAACATTGCTATTTCTGCACTTGAACATCACTTACATGCTGCATACCCAGTGTCTCAAGCTCACTCCCCAACATTTCCAAAACAAACGATAGCACACATTACTGCTTGTGGCAGATGTGCTGGTGGTGGTATCTGTCATCAGACACGAACTGAAAGCATGGCAGTAAGCAGCCATAGCAATTTGACTTACCGGTGCGGGGAAATCACTATTTTCCTTATTTTCTAACTTTTTCAACCAAATAAACATTTACTGTTGTACGAGATACATCACTTATACTTCATTAACTACAACTTCAACAATCTACATATACTTCCACGAGTGTTAAACGTACCACCAAATCCATGCCACACCATACACAAATGTGGTACTTCTGAAACCTGCAGAGACGCTGGCTAATAGCGTGGCTTACCCCATTACATCAATTGCACTGCCATCCACTGGTGCAACTGAGCCAATGATTTGACTTCCTCCCATTCCTATGTTTGTGAACTGTGCCTTGCAGCTCTCCACATCTCAATTCCCAGCAAACACCGTGCTTGCACAGGTTTCTTTTACCCATCAACCTAATTTCCGTTGGTTCTGTACGTACAGCATACTTCACAATGTTTCAGCCGTAAGTGTTAGCCATTTCAGGACAGTGACTTACTTGTTGACATTTCACATACACGAGACCTCATTCCATTTACACAGCATAATTCTGAGAGGACTGAATTCTATTATAAATGTATGTACAAAAATTTACTTGTAAATTAATTATTAGTTAGTATTGTTTGTACATTGCACTGGTTCTTCAATTTTAATTTTACAGGTCCAGTACACCAACCAATACTTTCCACAATATAAAAACCGATTTAAAGTAAACAGTGAAAACACAGTGTTAATACTAAAAACAAATCACATGTACAGAATACTGCAAACACAGCAACATACGTAATGTAACACGTAGGTACATATTGTGCAGCACAATTTCAAACTCACATGCTATTTGGTTACTGACCTCAATATGGCCAACACTGACATTCAAAACATGTAGCAAGCGGACTGTTTTCAGAAATAACAACGCTAATCACAGGTAACAAACTTTACTGACACATCTCATGACAGTGACATTGTTTATGTTTAATCTTCATCCTCATCAGCAGCGCCTCCTCCACTTGTAGCCTTCCTCAAGTTCTTCCTCTTCACACGTCCTGGACGGCCACCTCCAAATGGAGATTTGAGAGAAAAGTCGATGTGCTTCTGCGAGTCCAGCCGTACGATGAAGCTGGGGATATTCACCACCTGCTTGCGAACTCTGTAGATAAAAGTTTAAATTTTCCAGCAGATACACAAAAGATGTTCAATAAGTAAGGTTACCAAAGTCATAGAAATGTAAGGTGAAGTCATTACAATGACTCCACCTTACATTTATGCCAAAAAAAGTACTTTTTTCAACATAATCCCTGAATGCAGTGTTCCACTTGCACCATACTGACATGTGACTTAACACTATCATGGTGAACCTACTCAGGAACAGCCATTTCCAGTTCCTCGTTACTGCGGAACTGGAAACATCCAATGAAGTGTTGCTAAATCAGCTGAACAAATGATATGCCATGATGAGAGACCTTTTAACACAACAATGCAACCCCCCAGAGCTCACAATGGACAAGAGTTGTCACACTTGTTTCACTGAGAGATCTTCTGGGAACATCTACCCTATTCCTTGGGCCAATGGCACAACACTTTGGAGGTCACCCCCTCCAAAATACAGAAAAGTAGAAATGACCATTTCCAAATACCTGTGAATGTGACAGCCTGATTGCTACAGCAGAATTCTTAGTCATGCCAAGATGAGAAAAGTGCATCTACATTCTTGGTGATTATGTACAAAATAATGATACTGCAGTGGAACAATGACTTCATTTAACAGTATAATGACCTCTAATGTAGTTATCAATAAATACAACTTATATAGTCTTCCACCAATGTCATCTTGCCACTGTAGAAATACAGGGTGTTTCACGACTAGGGCATAACTGCAGGAGGTGATTTCCTAGTTCTTTGTGATCAAAAAAGTTCATATAAACATGTGTCCGATTTTGAACTTTTGCAAGTGGTTCAATGGCAGTCGCCAGTTGCATCGTTACATCATGTTTACAGACGAGGCGCAATTTAATTACGACGGTGTCAATAATACACACAATTCTCATGTGTGGGGAGATGAGAATCCCCACGCCACTGTTGAAAGCAACTTTCAACAACGTTTCAGTGTCAATGTGTGGTGTGCAGTTCT
>Ga0136643_10020302_pt1 | contig 10050 bp, 6 predicted proteins | sample TergutLab28metaG_FD_96883 | JGI IMG/M metagenome (GOLD analysis project Ga0136643, IMG submission 96883) | Labiotermes labralis P1 segment gut microbial communities from Petit-Saut dam, French Guiana - Lab288 P1 (version 3) (version 3) | ecosystem: Host-associated > Arthropoda: Insects >... | reverse complement strand
TCCTAATATTATCCACCCATCTACGCCTAGGTCTCCCCAGTGGTTCTTTCCCTCCGGTTTCCCCACCAAGACCCTATACACCCCCCTCTCCTCACCCATACGCGCCACATGCCTAACCCATCTCATTCTCGATTTTATCACCCGCACAATATTGGGTGAAGAGTACAAGAGCTCCTCGTTATGCAATCTCCTCCATTCCCCCGTTTCCTCATCTCTCCTAGGTCCAAATATTCTCCTCAACACCATTTTCTCAAACAACCTCAGCTTCCTTTCCTCCCGCAATGTCATAGTCAACAATATACAAACAATGCACAAAATTTCCGTTTTCCGCAAAAGGCAGATAATTTCTTCGCTACCTTAGTAACTACTAGCTTCTCAGGGACTCTGCCCGTGGAATCACTCGTTTCTGAGACGTGAAACCCTTTGCTTCTTACATACCAAAAAAATTAAATATCGCTATTCGACAATCAGTTCCGTACTCGACATAAGCTTCAACAGCATCTCATAATTCTGATACAACAAACATCACATGCCCCGTGTTGTTGTCAAGTGCACACATCTCATGTGCCATACTAATTTATTTTCATCTCTAACAGTCGTAAAATATTTTCCTGTTAAATACGCCTGTCAGCTTTCAAGGGTCGGCGTTTCTTGAATGTTTATCAACCCCTCGATGCACGTTGTTCAGTACTGTTCCTTAACGAGGTCGTTAATATTTTCGAGGAAAAGAACGACGACTTGAAGTGAAAAAACCTGTTACCGGCCCACATAAACATGTCCATCTTCGCCTAGACGCCTCAGCAAGACCTATCTTGTCCACAGCGGGCATATATCTCTAGAAACTTAAGGGAAATATTTATCTAACTCTTCGAAGAGAGCAAATAACCTAAATTATACAACCTCTGAATCGTGCATCGTGATAAATATACGTGAGAGACACCAAAAAGATGCACACATTTTTTTTATTGATATGTAGTTAGATGTTTTTCCCTGCATGTTTCAATATACCATATTGCTGCTTTATTCTTGTACATTTTTTCTTTGGTGTTCTTGTACTGACATATTTGTTTTGTGAATCTCGTTGGTCTCTCTCACATAAACTTCAATTACGTATGTATAAAACTCAGCTCGTTCTCATAAAACACAATCCTTATCAACTAACAAACCAATCGACTGATGCCGATTAATGCAGTAATTGATGTTGTAAAATACGCCGTGTGACAAAACACAGAGTTTATTAACGTTACAAAAGCGTAAAGACGGTACTCACTGCTATCACAGCTGTGGCTGTAAGACAGTAAAGTCAATATTACAGTCAGCATTGCTGCATAATCTGTAAGAGTTTCCATATTATTAACTATTAAATACCTGTACTGCCATGAACTTTATAATGTTTAATTGAACAACTGTACAGTATATCGATACAAAAATATACTCAGTCATGCAGCAAGCCCCCTACATGATTCCGTCTTTTTTGCTCACTATGAAGGACGTATTCGACAAAGAAAAAGAAAAACAAAACACCGGCTGACTATGACATGGAGTTTGACGTTTTGCTGACCGTGCATCTCAGTCTATTTATCTCAGTAATTAACCAATTTGATGCACAAAATTTTTGTTATAAAATAAGTTTATTTCATGCCTCTGCATGTTTCGAGCACATGTGTTCATCATCAGGAGGTCAAAATTGCATTACACAGCCTCTGGTATCATCAAACTGAAACAAGTTAGTGGTCTAAATTACTAAAATACAGTTCTAGGAATATGAGGAAATAGTAGTGTAATGATACCAGAGGCTGTGTAATGCAATTTTGACATCCCGATGATGAGCACATGTGCTCGAAACATGCAGAGGCATGAAATAAACTTATTTTAAAACAAAAAATTTTGTGCATCAAGTTGGTTAATTACTGAGATAAATATGACATGGATGTTTCAAATATGCGTTGAAATAAGTCAATACTAAGAACGTTACAAGAAAACCAACATGCATGTCCTAAGAGAACCGCAAATTTAATTCGTGCATAACTCGCAAAATATTTATCGGCGGAAAGAGTATGGACGAGTAAAAATGGACAGATTTTATGCCTCAAAATTTTGAACGCACGCCCCCCCCCCTTCCCCCTTCTTAAGTCTTACGAACTTCGACAAACTCAGACAAAAGCAACGAACGCGCCAGGCTTCTTAAAGCTACGTAGACATTTCCAGCTTGTCTGTTACACGTCAAAAAGCCTTTCCAATCTCCAGTCATACACCATGAATAATTTATAGCAACCACCATATTGCCTAAATGGTTGGAAATGAAGCGAGAGATTAACATGATTGGGATGAAACGGACTGACTATCTATTACGCTATCAGATATTTACGTCCATTATATGAAAAAGATGGGCTGGATTGGTTAGTGTACCGCCCAAAATACGAGAAAATTTGACCTACATCATTGTGTGCTCTATAGGATTTGTCATTCCAGGCGAGGCTGAATTCTTTATTCATTTCATTCAGCAGAATCGCACGAGAATCGTACCTTTATCTGCGATAATGAACCAATGATCAAACAAATGAAACGGACCATAGCCAAAAATTAAAGGCATACATTCATCGAAAAACAGCATTTCCACAATTATACCAGCGGCATGAAGTAAATATTGACCTCAGGGTACCATATTATCATTTCGGCCTTTCCTGTATTTGACAGCCCCAAATTGTCCACCCTCGTTACAGCAACTGTCATCCGGTAGTATAGCAGATCTCCGCACCAGCCGGCCCATTATTATGTAGAACTGACTGCTTGCGCCTACAACACCTGACAATTCATAGTGATCCTGTAACTGAATCACTTATACATCCCTGCAATCCAATGGTAGAAAGGTATTTAACTGACAGCAATGTTGTAGGAAGCGGCCGTGCACTATTTGTTACGCACAACCTAAACAATTTCAGAAGTGTTGGGGAAATCCTTTGACGAGCTTATAATAAGGACAGCCAGTTGCCGATCTTAAATTCGAGATCATTGCTTTCCAATTACGAAATACGAAGTGATATGTGTGATTGAGTGTGTCGTGAACATTACAATATGGTTAACAGCAACCTCCAACTTACCAGATCAGAACTGCAGGTATCCATTCAAATAACTGAAGAATAAAAACCAACTAGATCACTTATTAAATGAATGTACTTCTTAGAGGCTCAACATGTTTCGGGCACTACTATACCCATTATCAGGAGCTCGCGACTATAGTGTTGATTACCACATTGGTCGTTTCGTTCTGTAAAGATGGAGGGGATAGCGTTAGTGTAAAATTATGGTTCTTAGTGGTGTGTGTTCGGTGTGAAGTTCTTTGTCGCTTGGTTGTAGCTGGTAACGTGTTTCTATTAATATTAATAGTTGTGATCCTTTATGCGTGGTGATCGTAGTGTTCTCTTGTGTGTAGTGTGTTTCAGTAGTAGATTGTTAATTCGATGTGTTGTTAGTGTTAATTAGTATTGCGAATCTGAAATTGTACATACCTTGTTTTGTTGTATGTTGGAGGTTAGGTGCGGTTAGGCTGGAGTAGTGTCTAGTTGGTTTTTATTCTTCAGTTATCACAATGATGCACGTTCCAACAAACATCAAATCCATTCAAATGTTATCATCATCATCATCATCATCATCATCATCATCATCATCACTGCTATTATTAAATTACGAAAAATGTACGCGCCATCTGGCAGTGTTAACATAATATTCATGCATAAATCTACCCCGTCTTTCATCGAGCGTTTCCTAATTCATGACGAGTGCTGAAGTTTTTACAGTACTCTTCATTAAATTATTATTTTCTTACAAAAACAAATGAAACCAGAGAGAGAAAAGTGAAACAAAACATGAAGCAAAATATCTGATTTTACTTCAAATGTTAAAAAACTTTGATGTTTGTTGGACCGTGCATCATTGTGATAACTGAAGAATAAAAACCAACCAGACGCCACTTGTTATTTTATTGTACTTTTTATAGGCTCAACATGTTTCGGGCACTGCTATGCCCATCATCAGGAGATCGCGACTATAATGTTCATTACCACATTGGTCGTTTCGTTCTTGGTTTGCTGTAGGTTGGAGGTTAGGTACAGTTAGGCTGGAGTAGTGTCCGGGCTGCAGGCTAAGACTGCAATCCGGTTAGGTACGGTTAGGCTGGAGTGGTGTCCGAGTTGCAGACTTAGCTTGCAGCCCGGACACTACTCCAGCCTAACCGCACCTAACCTCCAACCTACAGCAAACCAAGAACGAAACGACCAATGTGGTAATGAACATTATAGTTGCGATCTCCTGATGATTGGCATAGCAGTGCCCGAAACATGTTGAGCCTATAAGAAGTACAATAAAATAATAAGTGGCATCTAGTTGGTTTTTATTATTCAGTGTTCAATAACTCTTCTAGTACAGGATGTTTCGCAAGCGTTCGATGATCTAACAAAACCTTCCGGTGATAACGTAGCTGCTGAGTTACACGAGCGGGCACACGCGACCACTTGTGTATTTCTCCGTGCGCGCCGAGAGAAGAGCAACCGCGAATGAGCGACGGACCTACACCGAGATGCACAGGGATTTATAATAATTCTTATGCGAATAAACAATAGCCGTGACGCGCAGTATCGCGAAAGATGAGGGTTTTCTGTATATCACCGTTTTTATTTGAATTCTGTCGATTTTTTTTGATACGTGTATGTCTAGTGATAGTAATGCTCTTACATTTCGTACGGGCCATGCAGGAATTTTAATTCCAAACTCGCCGCGAATCCTTCACTTCTCATGAAGTTCATTAAGAGAAGTACGACAAAACTAAGGAAAAGAGACGACCATGTTAGCGATGACATCAAGCATGACATTCTGTCTTCTAACATTTTAAAAGTAACACGGAACTTCGAAGGTCCCTCATGCAAGCGAGATAAGAGGTTCTCAGAGCGGTGCTGATTATTCCCATCTTTTGGGATCTGACGCTGAGTACCGACGTTTCGTAAGAGTAACGCAGTGCTTTTAGGATGGACTGACATCTGCACTTTGGTAACTACGCAAAATGATACAGAGCGTGAAGTCCCGGACGACGGGTCTTCTTTCTTACATAACACACATCTTCATGTCACAGAGCGGAAATCGCGCCCTCTTTGCAATACAAATATAGACGATGCAAGAACTGTTGTGGTCATATGGGTGAAACGTGGCAACGCTGCTTTTCTAAACGAGTGATGTGTAATGAACCTAGGATAAGGTGGAGAGGAGAAGTAGGAAGAAATATGAGGTGTCTGTAGCTAATTCAGTCTCCAGGGGTGGTAAATTCTGTAACTTTCCAGTACCGTTTCATCCCTGACAAAGGAGTTAGATAAAGATGAACGAAAGGATTCATCTCATCTCACTCCCAATCTACGCCTGCTTCCAAAGAAGGGGTATCTTTTGGTCCTGAAGCCTAATAAATACATAAAACTCTTCTTCGCCACCGGGTACCAGCCCAAGTCCCCTCATTTTACCTAGGCCTACACAAAGATTCCTTGAAGCTCTATAGCAGCTATTATGTTTATTATTTTATAATGCTAGGTTTGTGAATGTAAGCTATTTAAAATACAAAGGGGACCTGGGATATAACTAACTTGCTAAGAGAGCTACCTTACTTTATTGTCCTCAGTTCTGCCTCATGGTGCTACAAAATAGGACCCTACTACCACCGCCCCCCCCTTTTCAATCACCCCTCTCTCCTGCCCCCTCTCTCTCTCTCTCTCACCCTGTCTTTTAAGATCTATGCGTTCATATTCAGGTAATTTCGTTCAGGAGACACGTTGAAAGTGATCCGTACTTTTGTAGATATACATTTTTATCTCAAATATAATATGACAATTTTATTATGTCAATAACAAATCCACGTTGTTATTAACAATGCCATCCAGTCACAATCGCGTTGTCTCTCCTTTGATCCAGGAAAGGTTACAGTTTATGAGTGAGTGAGTCATGACAGATTCAAAGACGATATTTTAGGTGCTGAATGCACAATCCATGTCCGATTAACAGTAGCCGCTTGCGAATGCCGAGAAAATTTTTCTCGGTTGAATCTTTGTGGAAATAAAACTAGAAATGCCATTACCTTGAGTTATTGTGGGTGATTATTGTAAGTAGTTATGCGTAATTATTATTGTTATTATACATAGTTACTGTACGTAATTTTGTCAAGATAACTTGCTCTTGAAATTGGCGTGCTATTTTAAATGTGCAATTTACATCTGCAGTTCACCGTAACTCTCTGTTGCAAAGCATGTGTGCAGAAATTACCAAACTGGTACCAAAATGTGCAGCTGAAGATAAACTGCGATCCCATTTCAAGTAATTCTGACGGATCAATATGCGTCATGAAGAATTTCTTTGCATTCTGTTTATAGCGTGTTGGAAAATATTACGCGATGTGCAGGCCAAGCCCGTCCGCTGGCTTCATTTCCAAACCATCGGAAGGGTTTGGATTAAGTCTGGCACTGAACCACGCACTAACATTTGCCGTACGAAACTGCTTTTGGTCGTACAGGCGTACAACCTACGCGGAGGACACAACGCATCTTTATCGACTTTTAGTCACCGTAAAAAAAAAAAACCGATAACCTAGCCACATTAGATCTACTACTTTCATATGGAATATTTTCACGTGTTTAAAATGCCAGGAAAAGTAAAATTTGACTATTTCTGTGACTTAACATGTCGCCTAGTACACACTGCACCTGAATTAGCCTCCAACACTAATTACTTGCGTAATTTCTCCAAGCTTAAAGAGCATTCATGACTAGCTAAATGAGCTGCTTGCTGGTTCAGTACAGCACTGGCAAAGAAAGAGTTGCCGTCTCGATAAAATAATAAGATACGTATCGGCAATAACTAAAATTATACACATAAACGTGCGATTGGAAATCCTAGTGATTCTGTGAGAGGTTTATTTGGTAATGCTATCACCATCTAGACGACCGGTTCTCAACCAGTGCACCGTGAGATCCTACCAAATGTCGCATGATGATGTGAAGAGAAGAACGATTTTATGAAATTAGATAAAAATATACAAATATATAATCATTCCATTCAGTCAAGCTTTTTTAATTTATATTTGGATCAAAATTACAGATTCGTGTTTTACAATAATTTCACATGCTTATACAGTAGATGACATTACTTAAAAATAAGTATACTATTATGATAAATTTAGTTATCTGTTTTAATTCTTGCTTACCGTGCAAAAAGCAACGTAACTGGTGTGCCGCAAGCAATGAAAAATCAAGGGTCACTGAACTAGACTACGTGCCGTCGACAGGAAATGAATGACTCGGAATATGCATCGCTGGTGTAGTGACAATTGACAAGAAAGTGCATGAGAACTCGGAAAAAAGCCACACTGGCGCCACATATCCAACGCGATGGCGGTCACATCGAACACCAAGTCACGGATAGAAATCCGACTTCGTAAATGAGTTTCAAAGCTGTGAACCGCATTAAGATAGCGGAGGAGAGAGTACAGGTTAATAGAGAGACACACATTCTGCTGAACGTATCAACAGCATTAAGATAGCGGAGGAAAGAGCAGAAGTTAATAGAGAGACACACATTTTGCTGTACGTATCACCGCATTAAGACAGCGGAGGAGAGAGTACAGGTTAATAGAGAGACACACATTCTGCTGTACGTATCAACCGCATTAAGATAGCGGAGGAGAGAGTACAGGTTAAAATAGAGAGACACACATTCTGCTGTATGTATCAACCGCATTAAGGTAGCGGAGGAGAGAATACAGGTTAATAGAGAGACATACATTCTGCTGTACGTATCAACCGCATTAAGATAGCGGAGGAGAGAGTACAGGTTAATAGAGAGGCACACATTCTGCTGTACGTATCAACCGCATTAAGATAGCGGAGGAGAGAGTACAGGTTAATAGAGAGACCGAATCTGCTCTACGTGTGAACCGCATTAAGATAGTGGAGGAGAGAGTACAAGTTAATAGAGAGACACACATTTTGCTGTACGTATCAACCGCATTAAGATAGCGGAGGAGAGATTACATGTTAATAGAAAGAGACACATTCTTCTGTACATATCAACCGCATTAAGATAGCGGAGGAGATAGCACAGGTTAATAGGAATACACACATTCTGCTGTACGTATCAACCGCATTAAGATAGCGGAGGAGACAGTACAGGTTAATAGAGAGACACACATTCTGCTGTACATATTAACACTTCGGCCAGGTCTACACAGAAACAAGCAGTTACTTCCTACAGCTGAACAACAACCTATTGCTGCTCAGGAAGTCCTGGCTGCTGGACTAATCATCTCAGAGTTGCTTTGGAAGAACCACGGAAATTTAAAAAATTTCTAACAGTCTGGCTAGTTAAAGTACCTCAATGCAGTAATGTACTTTATTGCCGCGTGTTTAGTACTCTTGGCTCTTCGAGAATGTAAATATACGCGCCAGAACCATATTTGATACCACATTACACGTTTATACAGCGGTAATAAATAAAAACATTAGTAAATAGAGGCTATACACAACTTTAATCAAACATCAGTTTTAACTGATGATAAATATATGTACAGAATCTATTTACTATTTTGTATTATTGTTTTATAACAAAACGCGAGTGCCTTGTCTAAATATTATAAACATTAGTCGAATATACAACCACCAATATAAAATTATTTAGAACTGGTTATTAAAGTTGTGTTTATACTCTACTAATATTGTTTTTGTATATTAGTGCATTATACCAAACACGACGGGGATGCCTTGCCTAAAAATTATATAGGGGTATGCTTTTATCTGCGAAATACTGTTCTTCACTTCCTGTCGGCTCGATAATCGTGTTACCGTAGTTCACTCAGCCGACTGCTAACACGCAGAGAAATGGCGGCAGGAATTGACGAATGATAGGTGTCAGAAACAACAGGGATGCTGTATGAACAAATCTCCATTCGTCTCTGGATGCTCTCAGCCATATCGTAAATTGAAAGCCTCCCGCGTACTATAGCAGACGTGATACAAGCCTAATATATGGACCAATTCATGACAGCGGCCTCTTCCTAATTCAGTAAATTCCGATAGCAGGTAGCAACTTCCCGTTCTGGCCTAATTATAGGAGGCCTGGTGCAAGCGATTAATCACGCGTCGCTTCTACCGCGATAGATATTCCGAGTGACATACACTAGGTACGGCACAGCGGGATGCAGTCAGCTTCAACAGATGATTTGAAAAATGACGTGCAGTTAATGACTTTATGCTGTCCGGCTATCGTACCCAATTAAAAGAATGTTTTCTTTACTCTTGTCTAATGATCCAGGAAGAAGTGGCCTTAGAAATTATACAGAATCCCAAACAAGAGCACAACGGAATTAATTTAACTAACGACATGAAATGTTACTCGTTCGCTGTCTAAATTTCTCCTTGTTTATCTGGCTGAATATAAATGATTGGTCCTAGATAATTTAACGACATCGTGTTAACTACACTGTCTTATAACAATGAATTAGATGAAAGATACGTTTTAATGAGGAACAGGTAAGAATTTAGAAAGGGGCGATCATGTGCGACTTCAAGAAATACGCATTTTTCGAGAGGACAGAATTAGGAAACCACGAAACCTGGCGTTCTTAATTCGTCGATGTCAAGGTATAATACGGTAAAAGGTAGTGACCCCGTTACAGGCCCGGTGTGGTCCAGAGGGTGGGTAGAGTTACAGCTCTACTCTTTCATGACCGCGGCACTAGAAGAGAGTGAGTGGTCAGCAGCACGCCCCGGCCGCAATTTACCCCCGGGAAAGACCCGGTACCCATTGTACAGGAGGCTGGGTGGGCCCCAGGGTCGGTCTGGACGGGCGGAAAATCTCGTCCCCACCGGGATTCGATCCCGGACCGTCCAGCCCGTAGTCAGTCGCTATACCGACTGAGCTAAGGGGCCCACAACAATAAGAAATATTTGTATATATTTCTATAGATTAAAGACGTTGAAACCTTCGCGTCGGTAACGAATTTGGCACCGAAGTGGATATTGACTG
>Ga0136643_10020301_pt1 | contig 10050 bp, 4 predicted proteins | sample TergutLab28metaG_FD_96883 | JGI IMG/M metagenome (GOLD analysis project Ga0136643, IMG submission 96883) | Labiotermes labralis P1 segment gut microbial communities from Petit-Saut dam, French Guiana - Lab288 P1 (version 3) (version 3) | ecosystem: Host-associated > Arthropoda: Insects >... | reverse complement strand
TAAAATGATACCATAGATATGACCATATTAATGTAGACATAACATATAATAGCAGAACCCATGTACCAACACCACCCATCCTACACAATACATGCGTGATCTCATACCCACTTCACCTCTTACATCCCCACTTTATACCAGCCACACAAGTCGAGTCTAGCTGCTTACGAAGTTTTTTCACTTCTCAACCTGAAGATGTCCAATGAAAAGGGCCGAAACAAGTAGTTGTTCTTTATGTAATAAATTATATACATATCTCTACCATCATATAGTTGTGTTAGACAAGTATATACACTCCAATCTAGTTTATTATAAGCACAACGGGGATGATGAACCTTATGATTGGTTTCGTATGTTTTAACATAAATGTCATCACTAAGCCTCTGGATTTTATTATGTCTGTTACGTTTTGATGCCCCTCTGTTGAATGACGATGGCGCTATTCACACGATGGGAAGCTCCAGTGACCAAACTGACGGCGGTATTGTAAGCAAGGGTATGTCCAGGCGACTGCTGCTGTTGCCCATTTTACATGGTTTATGCTTGTTTGTGATCTGATTACATTAGAGAGACAAATATATTTCTTGATACAAGAAAATAATTAAGACAGTAACTTACTCCAGGGAGCAGAATCTTTCTTCAGAAACCTATAGTCACACAAATGGTCAAATTAGCAGGCAGAAACTAAAATATGTTGTGGTCTTCAGGTTTAATTTATACTTCTTATCTAATCTCTCATGCCAGATGTTATACATGAGTAACTGAAAGCCATGTATTGGAACATACAGATATTTATAACCTGTTTGTCTTCATTCTGGAATTGGTCTCATCAGTATCTGTAGGAGAACATCAATTTCACTCTTGCTGCTACCCAGGAGGACATCTTTACTCTCTCTGAGACACACACACGCATATGAAGAGCACTCCTGTATAGAATTAAACGTCTCGGGTTTCATTTACCATCTGGTCAACACACTTTACTGAGACCAGTGCAAAATGTTCTCTATTGGTCAATCATATTAATTTAACCTTTATTCTTCTTCATTAAAGACACAGAGAAATTGAACAGTGAGGTCAGTGGAACATTTACTTGGCAAATATAAAAGCAGTAAGTATAGCAGAATCTTCCTTCAGAAGCCAATAGTCACTTGGACAGTCAACGCGCTCCTATGGGCCTGGCCTGTCTTCAAGGTATCAGAAGACTTTATTACCATGTTCGTAAGAGCACCCCACTGGGTCAGACTGAGCTACATGGAATCAATTCAGCTTTTTACATCCCCCATTAAGATAATATTAATATTATACATTTTGACATATGCATCGAAAATTACTTGACTTTTTAAACCTGACATTCACTTAAGCAACATTTTAAAAATCTCCCAAAAAACACACTGAATATCTGTTACAGTGATGGGTTGGTTGGTGAATATTGTTTAAGGAGAGTAGTAAAATCACATGCAACCCATCAGTACAATCTGTGGGTAAAATGCAACTATATAATGTTTAAAATATATGCCTTTTGTAAACTCTTGTCATTCTCAGAGTCTCTTAATGCTTCATTTTATTCATCAAAACTTGCTGTTCTCTTGTCTTCATCCACCTAATTGCTGCTACCCTCATCAGTGAACAAAATTATCAGGATTTCAGCACAGATACAAAACTGTATCTTGTATGTGCATGGTTTTTGCTTGTTACAGAAGAGATTCTTAAGTCTCCTAATGCCCTCTGGTTTTCGCCTGATGCTCAGTTTCTGCTCTATGCCTGCTTCAATGACTCTCAGGTGGGAGAACTCAAGTACCCATGGTATGGTCGTATACAGGAGCGGCTGCGTTACCCACAGATACGCATGCTGCGGTATCCCAAGGTAATCTCGAATTGCATCTCTGATCAGGTACTCTTCAATTTACTACCACTACAGTGGTCTCCAAACAGTAAATATTACAACTGTGTTATACTGAAAGGTTGGTCCTTCCAGGTTTCTACATCATGTAATATAATGCATTTGTTCTGATGTTTTGGTTGAATGTGCTACCCCCATCCTCAGTGCAGCAGAGTTTGTTTCAGATTGATGTTGAAGTGTGTGGTAGGAGGTAATACATCAAGTGTATGGGAAGATTCTTGAATTTTGGCCAATCACAGCTATGGAAATGGTAGGGGGCAGAGAACTTGCCCAAAATTATCACCCTAAAGATGGAGGCAGCGCATTCCTTCACAATGTCTGAATAAACATGTTACAATCTGTGTTGTAGAAAGCCAGAAGACCGTCACTGGTGTCAAACCTGCTGTGACACCTTCAAAACTTACATCTAGTGATGCTTATCTTTGCTTTCACATATGATGAACTAAAGGGAAGACATCAGAAAAATACAAATATCAGAAATATCTCTTGACTTCTTCTTTAAAGCCACAAAAACATTAACAAAGTTCAGTGTTATGTTCTTGAGAAGCCTGCTGTTTGTCATGTACCCATCATTAATGTAATAACTGTACACTTTTTAAAGGAAAAGTGGTACCTGAAAGTCACTGTTTTTGTAATTAATAACACGTAATATAAGATTTTCTGCTACTGGAAATGGACAACTTGCAAAATTTAACTGAAAATTCTGGCTACTTGAAATTGCAATTGTTTTATGTGATTTAATTAGCCTGCAGGAGCCATATAATCAACTAAACATATCATATATATCATGTTGCTGCAGGTTGGAACAAGGAACCCAGCAGCAACTTTGTGGGTTGTGGATCTGAGCCGCCCCTCACTGCTAAGACAGGCGGAACTGAAACCTTCACTACTTCCGAAACATGACCCACAGGCAGAGTGGTAAGTTCAGCATTGATTTGTGGGGTCTGAAAAGCAATATTGTAATTTTCTCTTCATCTTTTGTGGTGTAAGGAGTTGTGAAAGCATGTTATTAATCCATACATTACCATTCTGTAGGTCATTGAGTAATAAATACACCTTCAAGTGTGGGTAGAGTAAGAAAATTAAGCAGAAAGCTGTTTCAAGATTTAGACAAAACAAAACCATTGTATGTAGTAATAGTAGTCTTAATTTACCATACTACATACAAGAAGTCATAATATTTAAAACTTAAAGAATGTATTAACCCTTTTGTGCCAAATGTTATATAGTTGTAACGCACAGTGTTTTGCTAAAAATGCAGAATGCAATATAATTATATCTTAATTATATCTGCTGTTATGCACTCCCCACTTATATTGTGGTCTTCTGAAGAAAACCGCAGGCATTGAATTATGGCACTGAAGGATACAGGCAGTAGGGTGATCTGAAACGACAATGCATTTCTGGCAGGACACCCCAACATCACATCCCAGATGGCTGCAATCTTTGTACCATATTTACTCTTAGACAGATCTTGCTTTCATGTGACTGACAGGCTTGCATGGCTGGTCAGGGAGCAACTCACTACGTTGTTTGTTGTTGAGGTGAAATTCAATGTTTTTTATGGTACGCTTTTTTAGTATTACCGTTCAGTTTCCTGTGGCCCATGACAAACAGACCTGAAGACATTAGCCATGCCAGCATGCTGAGCTTAGCTTATTCAGATAGACTGTTGGACAACCTAGACCAGGGGTGTCAAACCCACAGTCTGCCAAGACATGACCTGTGGCCCACGCCCACATTTGGAAATCACTTATAAAAGGAAAAATTGTACTATTTCTGTGCTGTGAAGGCATATACAGGGAGTAGAAGTATAGGTGCACTCATTCTTCACCTTGGCACTAGAGGGAGGTGAGTGGTCAACTTCACACCCCAGTTGCTTTACCCTTGGAAAGTACCTGGGTACCTATTGAATAGGAGGCTGGGTGGGCCCCAGAGCTAGTCTGGACGGTTTTTGGAGAAGAAAAAATTTATTGTCTGTACTGGTATTCGAACCCCATATTGTCTAACCTGGAGCTGGTTACTATACCAACTACATATTGTAAAAACTACACAGTAATTTAATACCACTTACCGTGACTCATTTGTGTGCAGCCTGTGAACCAGCCCACATTAAAGGTTGTGGCCCTTCACCAAAAAGGACTGGACACCCCTGACCTTGACATTACATTGTACCATGTCTGTCTTTATCATGTGTGTTAGTTAGCCATGGCAGAACATAGCACAAATCTGGGTTATTGCATCTGGCAATTAGAGACGGTATCCTGGCAAGCAGGAAATCCAGCCACATGCATTTTATGTGAAGGAAATGAAAGAAATTGACTCTCTCCCAAGAAATGAATGCAGAGGATGGTTTATTCAAGAACAAATCTTGAAGGAGTATCATTAACATAAAGAAGACTCTTTCTGAGAACAATTTATGATATGATTTTTCTCTACCCCTTACAGGAGTTCCTGGATTTGTGTAGTTGCCCTCATTCTGGGGTTAGTTTCCACATTGTCATTGCTCCACCCAGTGTTTCATCTCCCCTTCCACACCCATGGTTATGACTGGTCAATCCTGTGGTGTCCTGTGTCCATGTCATCCCTATATACAGAAGTGCATAAATATTCTAAATTCTAGGCACCACCTCAGAATTCTAGGTTCCAGAAGAGTGACATGAAGCAAGCTCCATATTGAGGTTTCACAGATATTAGGTGCCACCATGAAAAAATTATTTGCCAAGATTTTACGTACTCTTGGCCACACACACATACACACACACATACACACACACATGTACACACACACACACACACACAAAACCTAGGTGTTTCCCAAGTTGGCCCACTTCTGTTGGAATATGAGGATGGCAGTTTCTTCCAAACTGTTTGTAGCCTACTACCAGAGGTCTCATAACCTGGAACACTTCAACACACAAGAATAGTCCTATTGAGTTTGCAACAGTACTGTTATCTTGGAATGTTCTTCTTTTAAAAAGGGATTACTACTTCACAGCAGTGACATGGCTTGTTCATCATCAAGTAGCTGTAATATGGATGAACCGTGTACAAAATATATCCACTATCTCACTCTGTCAAGGACCAGTGTGGAACTGTAACCATGTGAGTACTATGATATTCTTTTCAGTATTTTATTGGTTAGTTATCTGTTTTGTCATTATAATTATTATTCATACCTTTCAACTCACAAGTTATCTACAACATAATTTTCATAAACCTAAGACAAAGCTGCTTATATACCTTTACAAAGAATAGTTACGTAAGATTAGATTGCTATCAGACATGAGGACATGATGTATGGTAGACAAGCACCAGTGTGAAGTAACACTGGTACTTGGCTAGTCTGCAGCATGGTATCGCTTGTAAGCCAAATATACACCTCAACTGAAAGGCTCGGTAATTTTGCATTTCCAGTCCAACACATTGTTACAGAAAAAGTGGACAACCATAACAATAACAGCAACAGTAGTATGTTTAATTAATCTTTAAATATGTAATTAGTTAGGAAATGTGCATGGTGTAACTATTGTAAATTCAGTTTGAGGTTTATTTGTAGTCTAGCAACAGCACTTCAGTAAAGTTTGATTGTTAACTATTACCTGAACTGAATAAAAATTGAAATGACTTTATAAGTTTTCATAAAATTCTCCAAAATCATGTTTAATGCATATCGGCTCATTGTTTCTCAAGCTGTTAATGTGAAGAAACAGAAGAAACAATAGACACAGGGAACAATAATAATAGGCATGCCACACTGGTGGAAACTTGCTTAAAAACAAACATTATAAGAGGAAGCCTGCCAGGCAAGCACATTGTAATTATTTTACATTCCACCCATAGATACCTGTCTTGAATGTTGTCACTTCTCACACAGCCTGCTGTATTACATGTGTATAATATTCCATGTAGTAAAAGTTGTGGTGGGAAGACTGTTATACATGCAGTAAAATCATAGTTGACATATTTCTGAGAGGCAAAGTAGCAATCAAGGATAACCTTACACTAGGCAAGAAAAGGTTTGAAAGGCTGTTATTGGATCTGTACAAACTTAATGAATGATTCCTTTTCTTGGATCAATTATCTGTATTGCCTGTGATGTAACATGTCTGGAACACTGGAATTTAGTACTCTGGAAGAGGAAGGTGATATTTCTTGTCCCAGGAATCTCACTAAACAGAACTGCTGGATTGTTGCAACTGAATGGCCTGACAGGGTGCAGGCAGTTGGTCACTAGCATCCCACCACAGAACCTTGGATTCATTTCCAGGGCAGTCAGTGTGCGATATGGTGTAGACAAAGTGGCAATGGGACAGGTTTCTTTTGTGTATTTAAACTTTCCCTTGTCACTCTCACTTCCATACTTACCATTCTTTCATCTACCACTATCATTATATAATTTTAACGATTGTTAGCATCATGAAATAAGACACTTCTGTCTTTCTGTCTGTCTGTCCCCCCCCCCTCTCTCTCTCTCTTGTTAAAATCAGTACCAGGACTGTTAACAGGTTACTGTCATCCTTTAAAGGACTTGTATTCAAGTTAAGATTAGTTGATGCTGCCACGATAGCTGTGTCAAATTTCCAATTACATGTCCTTACATATCTCATGCTGTTTTATGTTCCTTGCAGAACTTGAATACCATCACTTCAGCACTCACTTTTTGAACCCAAAGTGACTGTCAGCAGGTCCTTGTCAGTAAAGTAATACAGTGTATTCATGGTATACAGCTGTTAGTCAGCTAAATTTTAGTGGTGCCACTACACCACAGTTGATTTAAATGCCAGTATGATTTGGTTTCCACCCATTTGTATTCTAATTCTTGTTCTTAATTTTAGACAATAACATTTTTAGCAGAACCCAATGGATGGGTGGAACTATATGATGCACCACTATTCAGTTCTGATGGCAACTACTATTTGGCACGCCTGCCAGTTTTGGAGGGAGAACATGGCTACTATAAGCATGTGTGTCACATAGATGTTGCTAGCAAAAGAAACACACCTCTTACTCAGGGCAGGTTTGAAGTTACTCAGATCCTGGCTTGGGATGAGGAGAACCATTTTATGTAAGTAGATGTTGACACTTGTAAAATGACTTTTATTCATTACAAATAAATTATGTGCAAAGGATGTTAATACAGAAGAAAACGTGACACACAAGTATTAGTTTGCTAAAGCCCTAAGACGGGAAAATATAATTATGTATAATTAACATACACAGAATCTGTGCTAAGTAATACAGTACATATTAGGATATCATCTGAGAAATATTATTAGACCAATCTGAGGTTAAGTGATAAATTATATATATTTATATATAATTAAATGATAAAACAACCATAGTAGATGTGTACAACTGGAAATATCTGTAAAAGAAAACTACACTTCGTGAGTTCTACTCTGAACTCCATATTTAGGTAGTACAGAAATGTTGAATTTCAAATGCAAGTCACTCGGATTAGTTCTGAGTTTGGTCTAACATGTACTTCTGCAACAGCATAACACATTCTTATTTGTCAGAATATATAATTGAAATGTATAATATCCTTCCTTACTGATAGACAACTTTTAGGACATTTGTGGAAGCGTGACCATAGAATTCTGTAAAATTTTGGTATGCTGCACATTGTCAATTACATGTTTCATAAAATTTTTGGACCCTTGACAGGTAAAGCTTATCTCTAAATGGTGTTAATCTTACTAACTCAGGAGAATGTTTGCAGATATTTTGTGGCAGCACCTGAACACAAACCAGGGGAAAGACATCTTTATCGAACAGGTGACCTTAACATCAGCTCCCCAGACAACCGAGAGATGGATTGCCTTACATGTCCACCGCCAGAGCCATCTCAAAGTCCACCGCAACATGGGCTGGGTTCATCTTCTAATACAGTCATAAGTGGTGACATCAGGTGAGATAACACAACCATTTGTTTCTGATAACTGTGACTTGAGTCAAAATTGTGAGGAAAGTATCAAAATGTTTGATTAAAATTAAGCCTAAAATTTCCTGCCCCTGCTTCATTGAATAAAACCTTCTTCTTTTATACTGTTCCACATTTCTAAAAAGCCTTCGAATTGGAACATTTTGCCAACAGATTAGACCTTGAGGGTATCAAATGTCCCACAGCATTAATAACTTTAGTGTCTGATGATAATAAAATTAACTCTTGAATGAAACTGGGATGTAATCCTTCAACACCAGCCTTGATATATTTTTCAGTCTTTCATCGCTCAAATGTTGCTGGCCTGTGTGCCCTGTACTGCCTGAGAGTGTTTTTGGGTAGTTGAAATTTAAAACTCCTTTTTCTTTGGCAGGAGTTAGAATTTCAGTACAAGTGTCAATGAAGAGTTAAATTCCAGCTTCTGCCCCAGACGGAGGCATTTTAAATTTAGATTACCCTAAAATGCACTCATGCAGTATGGTTTGCAGAGTCCAGCAACATCTGAGGATTTAAAAATTGTGTGGTGGACAGAGACCGGGATTGAAGGGTTACATAAACCAAGGAACCTCATTGACTAGTTATTCCAGTTTCTGATTTTGTCTCAGTCATTAACAATTTGTTTGATACTCTCCTTTCATTTTTGAATATGAAATAATGAAATAAGAATTAAGGTACCATATGGCATGACTATTCCCTTTTGTAGGAAAGTATTATAAAAAACTAAGGTAATTTTGATGTGCTGGGGCATTAGCAGGTTATGATTATGAAACGTCTTTGTGTGCTTTCAGTACACTGAGTTATTGCTGCAATGTGATCCACCATGAATTCTGTTTTATGTAACAGAATTTTTGACCCTGTTATAATGACATTTATTCATTAGCATCAAACATGCATTCACTTATCATATCATGATAGCAATGGGTGAAGTAAGGTTCGTATATTAATGTGTCACATGATTAGTCTCCATCTAATACATCACATCACAAATACCCCCATGCACCATGGTTGTAATTCCCAGGCCAGTGGAGGGTGATGTAAGCCAATGGCACTCATTCAGTCATTCATTCTTTCTTTATTCACATTCAGTTAATCCACAAAAGGTTACATATGAGAACATGGGATATAGAACTGGTCAAAAATTATAAATATACCAATAGCTGTTGTCATAGACATTAAAAAAAGAAAAAAATCAGCCAAAGAAGAAGCACAACAGTAAAAGAAGATACAAATAATATAATAATACTAATACAGTATAATAAAATTATGTATGTGTTTATAAGATTGTACAAACTGCAAAAAGCTGGAAGACACCTATTGTGAATATAATAAAATGAACAGAATTAGATATTATATGCATCTAAACAAAGAATTAATGCATACAATTCTAAGTCATATTATAAGATGGTAATAACAAATTTGGTAAGAACAGACATGATATGCATTTAAATATATTGAAAGGTTTCAAGTAAAGTAATTATAAAAGGAAATATTTTATGTAACCAACCGAGATCACAGATACTATTGTAATTAAAATAAAAATAATTTGAATAAATAAAATTCCTTAGAACTAATTTAAACTGTTCAATAACATGACATATCTTTTATATGAAAAGGAAGACTATTGAAAATCTTAATGCCCATATGGCAGGTACGTCTCTGATACAGTGACAATTTAATTGTAGTCTGATGAAGATTAGAACTTTAATCTAGTGTCCTTACCATTATTATCTGAATTAACCTCGTATTAATCCATATTCTTAACATTAATTTATTCATTCATTCATTTCTTCGGCATGTGCAGCATGTGACAATTACTTGCCGGTCTCAGGAGCTTCTTCCATTCCTCTCTCTAATGTACTTTTTCCTGCCACTCTTCTCCATTCATCCATCCTCTCTCACCTCATCTTGCCATCTGTTTCTTGGTCTACCTCTAATCTTGTTATTTCCAAATTCATATATAATATCTTTTGGGAAATCCATTTTCTTCCATTCCCTATACATGCCCAAACTAGCGTAATTTATTTAACCTTATTGTCTCTATTATAGTAGGTTTTTCAACTTACTTACTTACTTACTCCACGGTGCAGAGTCCTTCTTGAGAAGCTAACTGGTTTGCAGCTAGTCAAGAAATTCCCCGCATTTCATGGAACCCGAAGGTTCATTACCGTACTCACAAGCGTCCGCCACCTATCCCTATCCTGGG